>VAPH01000419.1_pt1 | contig 14510 bp, 13 predicted proteins | sample 3393861 | NCBI WGS metagenome assembly VAPH01 (sample SAMN08290439, study PRJNA428436) | hydrothermal vent metagenome | isolation source: Deep-sea hydrothermal vent chimney | place: Atlantic Ocean: South-mid Altantic Ridge | reverse complement strand
ATCGTCGTCACCCACAGTCCGCTCCTGCTCGGCGCCTGCGACAACCTGATCGCCCTGGATAAGGGAAAAATCGCCCTTTCCGGTCCGGCCAAGGATATCCTGCCCCGCCTGTTCGGCATCCCCGTCAAGGATAAGGAGCGCCGCCCCCCGCCCGTGCCCCATCAGACGCCGCCACACCAAAAAGCGCCGCCGCAACAACGGGCGCCGTCGCCTCGGAAACATCAAAAGCCACAGCCCCCGGCGCCCGCACCCGCCAAACCCAAACCGGCGTCAAAACCGGTGGCCAGGATCAAGGCGCGCCCCAAGGTCGGCATCAAGCCCTCGGCCGTAAAAAGACCCACGATCCGGGACGAAGATAAAACGTCATGAACCGCCTGGATTCCCTGATCGAGGACTATCCCCTGCCCACGTGGCGCGCCGTCGCCTGGCCGGTCATGATCCTGATCGTTTCCTTGGCCGTCTGGGCCAATTTCGCCAAACTCGACGAGGTGGCCGTCGCCGTGGGAGAAGTCGTTCCCCGCGGCCAGGTCAAGGTCATCCAGCATTTGGAAGGCGGCATCATCGTCGACATCCCCGTCAGAGAAGGCGACACCGTGAAGGCGGGACAGAAACTGATACAACTCGACCTCTCGACTTCGGGGATCAACAAAAGCGAGCTCGAGGTCCGCTTGGACAGTCAGATTCTGGTCAAGGCGCGTCTCGAAGCCGAAAGCCAGGGCATCGAGGTCGAATTCCCCGACGATGTGGCGGCCCGGCGTCCCGATCAAGTCAGGGCGGAAAGAAGGAACTTCAACGCCAAGAAACGCCAACTGGCGTCGAACCTCGGCGTGCTCAGGCAATTGGTCAAACAACGCCAGCAGGACATCAAGGAACTGTTGGCCAGACGCAACTCGGTGTCTAAAAACCTTAAGTTTGTCCAGGAACGCTTCAAGCTGTCGAAATCACTTCTCGCCAAGGGCCTGACTCCGAAAATGGATCACCTCCAACTTCAGGCGGAAGTCGAAACCCTTCAGGGCGAACTCGCCGGCCTTATGACCACCATCCCACGGGCCCGGTCCGCCCTTTCCGAAGCCCGCCAGAGGGTCCAAGAGGAAAAAATACGGTTCCGCGGGGACGCCCAGGAGGAATTGGTCAAGACCGAACAGGCCATAGCGCGGATCACCGAACTTCTCGCCCAGGCGACGGAGCAAAAAGGCCGGGCGGAAATCAAAAGCCCCATCGACGGGGTGGTCAAAAACATGCGCTATTACACCATCGGCGGCATCGTCAAGGCCGGAGAGCCGATCATGGAAATCGTTCCGACGGGCGGGAGCCTCGTCATCGAAGCACGGCTGAACCCCACCGACCGGGGCTATGTAACGGTCGGCCAATCGGCATCGGTCAAGATATCCACCTACGATTATTCCCGTTACGGCGGCCTTGACGGAAAAGTCATCATGTTGGCCCCCGACAGCAGCACCGATGAAAAAGGGCAGCCTTATTTCCGCATCGTCGTCAAAACCGATAAAACCTATCTGGGCGATAAGGAAGGCGATTTCCCGATCACGCCGGGGATGCAGGCCTCCGTAGAGGTGCACACGGGCCAGAAGTCCGTCCTGGAATACCTGATCCAGCCGGTTCTGAAGCTGCGTCATGAAGCCTTCAGGGAGCGTTGAGGTTAGGGCGCATCCGGCGTGATCTCGATTGATCGCTCCCGATACGCCCCGGGTGACGATTCGCCTTTTTTTCTTATTCCCAGGCTCGCCCGTTAAGGGCTTAACCCTTTCTTTTTTAATAAAAATCCATGTATTTGTAATTTATTAGCATTATTGGCTATTCTAGAGCGCGTCAGGATTGAATGGAAAGTTTAATCCTGACGCGCTCTGATTACGGCGACGGTCGTAATCCGCCGCGACAGCGGGCGTAAGCCTGCGTGGCGTTTGAACGCAGATTGATCGCGTGGGTGCGATCGATCTTGACGAGTTCTAGAGCGCGTTTTCGTGGGGTTACGCTTTTAGGCTCCGGCCATAACGCGAAGGGCTAAGGGAACGGCCTAAATGTAGGGGGGAGGGGAATATGTCGTTTGCGACAATCCTCGGAATAATAGGGGCTTTCGGACTCTTTATCGGCGCCATTCTTATGAGCACCGATAATTTTTCCATGTTCTTGAGCCTGCCGAGTTTCATCATGGTTTTCGGCGGGACGCTTTTCTCGACCTTCATTTCTTACGAACCCCGTTACGTCATTTTATCCTTAAAGCTGATCTGGAAGATCATGTTCGCGCCGAAGATGGGCCGGGAACTGCTCAAGGCGGAAGTCGGGCGCATCATCCGTTGGGCCTATACGGTCCAGAAGAACGGCATCCCGGCCTTGGAGACCGAATCGAAAAAAGCCATCCGTGGAGACAAGTTCCTCAAATTCGGCATCGAGATGGTGGTCAGCGGCTATACGGGCGAGGAAGTCCGCGAAATCATGACCAACACCATCGAGACGGCCTTCGGAAGAAACACCGTTCAGATCAACATTCTCAAGACCATGGGAGCCGCGGCCCCGGCATTCGGCATGATCGGAACCCTGATCGGCCTCATCATCATGCTGGACGGCATGGGCGGCGATCCCGCCCAACTGGGAAAAGGGCTGTCCGTGGCCCTGCTGACGACCCTTTACGGCGTGCTGTTCGCGCGTATGATTTTCCTGCCTACGGCCGCGAAATTCCTGCAACGCGAACAGATCCTGCGTTTTCGGAATTATCTCGTCTGCGAAGGGTTGTCCTTGCTGGCCGACCGGAAAAGCCCCCGCTACATCCAGGACAAGATGAACAGTTATCTGGATCCGGCGATCCATTTCAACATCGACAAGATGAAGAGACGATAACCGGCGCCGACCTTAAGCGCTCTTGATGCGCGCCGGACCACAAGGACTCGAGGCGAGGACATGCCGCTGCCACCAGCCGCCCAGGAAGAAGAAGAACGCGAAGACTGGCTGACGACTTACGCCGACGCCATCACCCTGCTTATGGCCTTTTTCGTCATGTTGCTCAGCTTTTCCAAGATCGACATCCCCGCCTTCGAGGAAGCGGCGGCGGGAATCAAGAACGAGATCGGCATGGGGCCGAAGGAAACCAGCCCCATCGCAACCCTCGAAATCGAAATCGAGGACGTGGTCTACAACATGCAGGCCGATCAGGTCGTCAAGGTCTCGACCGACGACAACGGCATCGTCATCGAACTGTCCAGTTCGGCCTTCTACAAACCGGGATCGGCGGACATTCGCGAAGCGGCCTTTCCCGTCCTCGAAAAAATAGCCGAGATGTTGCTGGCGCCAAAATACCGCTTCTACAACGTCGAAGTGGAAGGCCATACCGACGACATCCCCATTCACACGGATCGTTTTCCGTCGAACTGGGAACTCTCGGCAGGCAGGGCCTCGGCCGTCGTTCGCTATTACATAAGCAAAAAAATGGATCCGGAACGCCTAAAGGTCACCGGATTCGCCGATACCCGCCCCAAACTTCCGAACCGGGACGAGAACGGCAAGTCGATCCGCGAGAATCAGGCCGCGAACAGGCGGGTCAATATCCGGGTCTTTCCCATGGATCTGGCGGAACGCGACGCTCTCCTGGAAAAGATCGACGAAAGAGCCGAGGCGGCGCGGATAAAAAAAGAAAAGGAAAAAGCCCGGAAAGAAGCGGAGAAAAACGCCCCGGCGGAAGAAAGCGGAACGGCCCCCGAAACACGGCCCCGGGACACCGGGGAACCGCCCGCCGAGCCCGAACAACCAAACCTAAATCGTTAGCTCCATCCCGTCCCGGGCGGCGAATGTTCCGGACCAGGCGTTGCGCGCCTCGGCCTCCAACTTTTCCATAAACGCGTCGTCGTGTTCCGGGTCATGGTGAAAGATGGCCATTTTCTCAACGCCGGCCTCCCGGCAGAGGCTCACCCCTTCGTTCCAGGTCGAATGGCCCCAACCAATTTTCGAGGGGAACTCCTCTTCCGTATAGGTGCTGTCGTAAATGACCAGATCGGCCCCCTCGATCAGTCCCAGGATATTCCGGTCGGGCGCGCCCGGTACGTGTTCGGTATCGGTGACGTAACACATCGCCTTGCCGTCATGTTCGATCCGGTACCCCGTCGCTCCGTTGGGATGGTTTAGCGGCGCCGTTTCGATCCTGACGTCGTCATAGAGCGAAAACCCTTCACCGGCCTTGAAATCCTCGAAACGGAGTTTCGCCTGCATCGCCGCCAAGGGAACGGGAAACATGGGGCTGTCCATCTGGGCGGACAAGGCTCCCCGAATGCCGCCTTTCTTCGCAGAGAGGTGTCCTGCCATGATGTGAAGGGAACGCTTGGGGTCATAGGCGGGAGCGAAAAAAGGAAACCCGTTGATATGGTCCCAATGGGTATGGGTCAAAAGCAGATGGGCTTCTCGGATATCGTGTTTGATGAAGTGTCCACCCAAGGAACGGATACCGGTGCCGGCGTCAAGGATGATCCGGCGGTCTCCGCCCGGCATAACCTCGATACAACTGGTGTTGCCGCCGTATTTCATATGCTGGGGTGTCGGGCAGGCGATGCTCCCCCTGGCGCCCCAAAACTTAATCCTCACCACCCGCCCCCAACCGTTCCGCAGGAAATTGATGCGTCGTTCCTTGTATTACCATGCCTTTTTGGGAAATGGCACGGGCCTTTTTTCGAATCCGCACACTTAAGAGGAGAGAATGTCCGGCCGGACCGCCACCCCCATTCCCAGGGCGATTCCGAGAACGGTGTCGGCGCGGGCGCAATTGACGGCGATCTCGACCAAACCGTTGGCGTTCTCAAACCAGAAGGCCTCTCCCTTCGCCCTGTCGGAGAAAGTCCGGGCCCTGGTGAGAGACTTTCCGGCGACGAGGAGTTCGGCGTCGTCGGGCATGACGCACGCGCGTATTCCCGTCATGGCGTTGCCGAAACCGTCCCTGTATACGACTTTTTTCAGGTCGTCCGGCCAATGGGACCTGCGGACGGTTTCGATGGGCCTTTCCTCGCCCTCGGGCGCGCCGCCCTCGGCCAGTCCGGCCGCGGCGGGCGCGAACAGGTCACGCCCGTGGAACGTGGCGGAAAGACGTTCGGGGCGATAAGATATTTCCCACCACCGGGCGTTTTCCAGGTCCCGGCGTAAAATAAGCTCGAACACTCCGTTGTCCGGGCCGACGAACCAGCGTTCGCCCGCCTTGAGGACGCCGGGAGCCCGATCACCGCCGACGCCGGGGTCGACCACGCAAAGAAACACCGTCCCGGGCGGGAACTCTTCCACGTAGGCCCGGATCAAATAGGCGCTCAATTCAGGATCGAACGGGGGGAGGTCGGAAAACAGATCGACGACGGGCGTGTCCGGAGACAGCCGCTTCAACACCGCTTTCATCTGGCCGGTATAGGGACCGGCCAGAGTGAAATCGGTTATCAGGACGATCATGGACGGTCCCGTTAGATGCCGGCTCCCAGGGTCGCGGCGCCGGCGGCGGTTTCGGCCAGGGCGGCGGCTTCCGAGACGGCCGCCTTCACCTTCTCGAAAGCGCGCGCTTCGAGCTGGCGAACCCGTTCACGGCTGATTCCATAGTGCCGGCCGAGGGTCTCGAGGGTCACGGGGTCGTCCTTTAAATGACGCTCCATGAAAATATGCCGCTCCCGGTCCGGCAGGTCGGCCATCGCTTCGTTCAGATAGCCCCTGCGCACGGACAACTCCTCGTTGTCGGCGGCCATGACTTCCGGCGACGGCGCATTGTCGACGAGGCTATCCTGGAACTCCATCCCTTCTCCGTCCCCCGCGGACAAGGGGGCGTTCAAGGAGAGGTCGCGCGACGACAGCCGCCGGTTCATATCGATGATTTCCTTTTCGGAAACCTTCAAGGTTTCGGCGAGCAGAGACGCCTGTTCGGGATTAAGTTCACCCGTATCCATTATTCTCAGCCGGTTTTTATTCTTCCTCAGGCTGAAAAAAAGCTTCTTCTGCGCGGCCATGGTTCCCATCTTCACCATGGACCAGGAGCGAAGAACGTATTCGTTGATCGCGGCCTTGATCCACCACAGGGCATAGGTCGACAGGCGGAAGCCCCGTTCGGGCTCGAACTTTTTCACGGCCTTCATCAGACCGATATTGCCTTCGGAAACCAGGTCGGAAACGGGCAATCCGTATCCGCGGTAATTCATGGCGATCTTGGCGACCAAACGAAGATGGCTCGTCACCAACTGGTGGGCGGCGTCCACGTCTCCGTGTTCGCGCCAGCGCCGCGCCAGCATGTATTCCTCTTCGGCTTTCAATACCGGGAAGGTCCAGACCCTGCGGAAGTAACTGGAAAGTCCTTCATCGACGGGGACGGTGGGTAAATTTATGGTAGCCATTTAATTCTTCTCCCGAAATCATCCATCGACCGCGGTTGACGGCATGGAATGGAAAAACAGTGATCGAACGAGAAACCTGGGAACGTTTAAGTTATCCAGGACACCCCACATCAAACAATCCCACCGCAAAAAACGGACCCCTGGCAGGATATTCGGGAAACGGGAAAAAACGATAACGAGCGTTCGTCATGGGTCATACCCTCCTAACTGAAGCAATACGCCAATTCGGCGTCGTTTCAACGCCACTCAAGCCCACCACCCATCTTAACGATGGCTTTTTTACGGTCAGGCCTCTCCAAACGACCGGCCCCATATGGGCGCCGGGTCTTTAAATAATCATACTCAATAACCAAGCCAAGTCAAGGGGCATATATTATTACCCTTGCTTTTCAAGTGGATATTCGTGTTTTAAGAACCAATATAATACTCTGTCGCACCCCATTGCGTATTTCTCTCCGCAATAAAGCAAGCCCTATTTAGGGACAATCCGGAACGGGGATTCACATTAACGGGCGACGGAGACCAAACCACCGGCGAGACGCGATGTGGGCTCGTCTCCGTTGTCATTTTCGAACTCGAGACTGAGATCGGGGATCGGCGGCAAGTCGAGCGGGGATCCGTTATTGATCTGGGACCGGCGTTTCTGGCGGTACATGGAACGGATGGCCGCGTAATAATCCACGGATGTCTTCTTCACCTGTTCCAACCCATCCATAACGCCCGAATACTCGTCCAAGGCGCCAAGCGCCGTCCGGGCATATCCCAGGCCGTCCCGTTCCGAATTCGAGATCGCCATGCCGGTCACGTCGAAAAACGGATCGACGACCATCTTGCCGATGGCGTCGCGGGGGTTGGACGGACCGAAAAACGGCAAGACCAGGTAAAAACCTTCTCCCACGCCCCAGGTTCCGAGCGTCTGGCCGAAGTCTTCGTCGTGGCCTTCCATATCGAGCATACCGGCTACATCGAACAACCCACCGGCTCCCGCCGTGGTGTTGACGACGAAACGTCCCGTCGTTTCCATGGCGCGTTCGAAGTCGCCCTGAAGAATATCGTTGGCCAAATCGACCGGCGCGCCGAGATTGTCGAGCACATTGCCGATAGCCTCACGGACGAGGCCGGGCAGGATCGCCTTATAGGCCTCGCTCAAGGGACGCAGAAGAATATCCTGGAAGACTTCGTTGAAACCGAAGAAGAAACGGTTCATGGGCTCGAGCGGATCGTTGACGTCGTCGTTCACGTCCGCCGCCGCCAGTTGGGCATAAGCCTGGTCCCCGTCCTCGGAAGCCGAAACGGGGGCGACCGACAGGGCCGGAGAAACGACCGCGACGACCAAAACGAACATAAATAATCGCTTAACCAATCCGAGCATCAATACCCACACAGCGCACCACAACTTTGGAATAGGCTTTGTAAGTGAACTTTACCTATCCCGCAACCTGAGGATATCCTTTTTTTTCCACAGGCTTAAATTTTCCCAAACCCAACACCCTCGATTTTCGAGGCCGCCTTGTTATATTAATAGTCGGCACTTATAGTTAACATCTTGTGAATCCACGTTTAGAAGAATACGAGAATGCGCCGCCGAAACAGCCTGTTTTTTTTCCTGGTGTTTTTTTCAACCGCCCTCTTTTTTCCACCTTCGGGCGCTTTTGCGGCGTCTTCCAAGGGCGGCTATCCGCCGGGAGCGGTCGTCGAAAGGTTTCATAACAGGCTTCTCGACGCCATGAAACGGGCGGACGAACTCGGGCCGATGGGCCGTTTCGACTTTCTCGCCCCCGGAATAGACGAGGCTTTTGATCAACTGCGAATGATCCGGGTCGCCACGGGGGCGTCGTGGAGGGCGGCGGACAAGGAACGAAGGCGACGCCTGCTCGACGCCTTCGCGCGCATGAGCATCGCCACCTACGCCTCGCAGTTCGACGGGTATTCAGGGCAACGGTTCGAAACGGTCCGCGAAAGGCCGGGTCCGCAAAAAACGGTCCTCGTCGAAACCAGGATACTGGACCGGGACGGCACCGCCGAGGCCGACCTGACCTATGTCCTGATGGCGGTGAACAAACACTGGCGGATCGTCGATATCCTTCTCGACAACACCATTTCCCAACTCGCCGTGCGCCGTTCGGAATACCGCCGGATCCTTAAAAAGGACGGCATGGAAGGCCTGATCGCCGTCCTCAACGGGAAAGCGGACGACCTGCTCAGGAAATAGGCCCGGCCCGGAAAGAGAACATGGCCCCGAGCGAGGCTCCCCACAGAAGCCAGAGGACTTCGCGGAAACGGCGGACGACGGCCAGCGCGACGCCCAAGGCCGGAGACCCCGTCACCGCCGAACTGATCAGCAGGAAAGCCCCTTCCTGGGCGCCGATGCTGGCCGGGATGAAGAAGGTTCCGGCGCGGACCAACTGGGCCGCGGCCTCGATAATCCAGGCTTCGCTCAGGGTCACCGGCCGGCCGAGAAAAGACAGGGCGTAGTAGACCTCTAAAACCCCCATCATCCAATTGACGAAGGCGAAAACGACCGCCCAGGCGAATCGGCCCTTGTGCCGGGTGTAGAACCGGACCAGCCTTTCATCGAAGTCGTGGATGTGGTGGAGAACCTCTTCGAGCCGCTTGGCGAAGTCCAGGCGGCTGAGCCAGATCCCGGCCAGGGACGTGATCTTCAGCCTTTGCACGGCGAAGAACAAAGCCGTCCCCAGGCCGAAGGCGGCCAAGCCGGAAGCGGCGAGGACCTTATAGGTCGAGGGCATGGCCGCGGACCGCCACATGAAGGCGAACCCAACGGCCAGGAACGCGACCAGCGCCATCATGTTGATGGTCTTGCCGAGGACGATCGAGGCCATGCCCTCGCGGTAGCCGATGCCGTAATGCTTCTTCAGCAGGACCGCCTTGACCGGTTCGCCGCCCATTCCGGCCGCCGGGATGACCGTATTGAAGACCTCGCCGACCATGCGGACCTTCCAGGCCCGATAAAGCCAAACCGGGTTGAGCGGCACGGCGGTCAGGGCCATCTGCCAGGTGAACGAATCGATGACGAAGCCGATGAAATAAATCCCAAGAACCACCGTCATGCCGAGCGCGCCGATTTGGGCCGCCCGAACGCCGACCTCGGCCAGGTCGATCTCGCCCATGACCACGGCGAGCAGGGCCAGGCCGATCAGAAGGTAAATAACCTTGAGGTATCTAAACATGGTAATCCCGCGCCCCGCGGAAGAACTGGGTCATCCAATAGGCGTGCGCGCCGACGGCCGCCGTCGGCAAAAGAAACCATAACCCCCCGAACGGCGCCAGGGCGAGGACGATGAAGCAAAAGTCGGACCGGCTCAGTTCCCTGAGAATAAACACCGCCCACTGTTTCTTGGTCTCGGGCCTCGGCGCAACGTCCACCCCTTCGCGTCCCGTGGGGTCGTACTCCTCGCCCATTTCCGCCCGGAAGCGGGCATCCATGGCCAGGCCGACGAAATAATTGATGGTGCCCCCGGCGGCGCCGATCAGGCCGAGCCACATCCAAAGCCTGTCCCCGGTCGCCTGCATGACGCCGACGCCGAGCGCGGCGAAGAAGGCCGAATGAACCACCCAATCGACAAACGTGTCGTACTTATCGCCGAAATCGGAACATTGGTTCTTCATGCGCGCCACCTCGCCGTCGCAGTTGTCGAGAACATAGCCCATGAAGAACAAGGCCACCCCGGCCAAGGTCGAATAATAGGTCCCGTCGAGCAACAAAGCGGACCCGGCGAGACCGCATATAAGGGAAAGCGTGGTGATATGGTTGGCGCTGAGCGGCGTGCGGACGAGCCAGGGCGACACCCGGGCCGAGACATGGCGGATCAGGGGAAACAGGGTTTTGGGCCGGGGGGGCCGGAGGGCGCTCGACGGGGTCATGACGGCGCTCCTTGGCCGTCACGCTCGCCCAGCGCCATCAGGGCCGGCAGGACGCCGAGGGTGCAAAGTAGGCTCAACGAGACGGCGAGGGTCAACAACATCCCCATGCTCGCCGTTCCGGGATGGCCCGACAGGGCGATGGAGCCGAAAGAGCCGATGGTGGTCAGGGCGCTAAAGACGATGGCGCGCGGCGTGCTGGTCAGGATCGCCCGCCCCGTCCCGCCTTCCTTGGCGCGGCGGGAAACGAGGTGGATTCCCCCGGCCACGCCGAGACCGAACAGCAAGGGCAAGACGATCACGTTGGCGAAGTTGAACGGAAGCCCGAACAGGACCGATGCGGCGACGGTCATCAGGGCCGCCAGGACCAGAGGCGCGAAAACGAGGGCGACATCCCGAACACTCCTCAGCAAGACAAGAAGCATCAAAGCGATCAGGGAGACGGCGATCAAGGCCGCATCGCGAAAAGCGCCGATGCCCGCGTCGCCCGCCTCGAAAATCACCACCGGCATGCCCGTGGCGTTGGGAGCAATGGTGCGCACGGAACGGACGAACCGGGCCAGGGCCCGGCGGTTCGACATATCCCCGCGGGGATAGACCTCCACCTTGGCCCGGCCGTCGGGCGCGATCTGGCGGGTCCTCAGGCTGGCCGGCAAATCGGCCAGGGTCACGGGCCCGGCCGCCAAGGAGCCCTTCAAGGCCTCCAGCCTGCCCGGCAGGGCGCTCAACAGGCGGGCCTCCAATTCCTTTAAATCCGAAATGCCGGCCAGGGCGTTAGCCAGCCTTTCCGCCGCCCGGGATTCTGCGCCCCCAAGAGCGGCCAGACGGACGAGTTTCCCCCGCAAGGCCGCAACGGCGCGTTCCGTTTCCCGGGCTCCCGGCGGGGCCTTGCGAGCCTGGCTTAAAGAAGGGCTCAGGAACAGGGCCATGGTCGCGATGAGGTCGAGCTTCTCGTCCTGGTCCTTGGGAATGTAATCGGCCAGGGTTCGCGCGTCCTTCACCGGGGCCAGGGCCTTCAGCTTTTCGGCCAGGGCGACAGCTTCCTCCAGGCTGCCCGAAAGCACGGTGATGGTGTACGGGGTGGTCCGGGGGTCTTCCATCAGGTCGTACAGGGTGGCGACGGATTCGGTTTCGGGATCCTGGAGATGAAGCGGATCGAAATCGAACCGGGCGGCGGGGACGAGCGCGGCGCTCGCCACGCCCACGGCCAGCGCCGCCCAGACGACCGGCCGGGGATGGCGTTGAAGGAAACCGAGGATGTTTTTCGTTTTATCCGACGCTTTGCCCTGGAGAATCCCGGAGGCTTTTGGCGGAAAAAGGGTGATGAAGGCGGGCAGGACCGTCAAGTTGGCGAAAAAAGCGATGAACATGCCGGTGCCCGCGATCAGCCCCAGTTCGGCCAGCCCCAGGTAGGCGGTCGGCAGGAAGGAATAAAAGGCGATGGCGGCGGCGGCGGCGGTAAGGGCCAAGGCCCCGCCGACCCCCCGGGCCGCGTCGGTCAGGGCCGTCCGGGGCTCGGACCCGCCGTTGAGTTCTTCCCGGTAGCGCAAGGCGAAATGGATGCCGAAATCGACGCTGAGCCCGATGAAAAGGACGGCGAAGGCGACCGAGATCAGGTTCAATTGGCCGATGAAGGCGATGGCGAAAGCGGCGGTCCAGACCAGCCCGGCGATCAAGGTCGCGAGCATGGCGGCGACCAGGCGGAGCGAGCGCAGGCCGATGGCCAGCAGCCCCAGGACCAGGACCAGGGACACCGCCCCGGCTAAGCCCATGCCCCGTTCGACGCTTTTGAGTTCTTCCTCCGCCAAGGCGGCCGCCCCGGTCAGGCGGACCGTGACCCCTTTCGTTCCATCGAAGCCCATTTCCCGGGCGAGGACGCGGAGCGCCCCCATGGCCGCCGTCGCCGGTTGCAGGGAAGAATAATCGAGCGCGGGCTGGATCAGCAGGAAGCGCCGGTTCGCCGCGCCTTTTTCTCCGTCCCCTTCCGGGGACATCAATCCTTGCCAGGACAGGGCCTTGAAGCGGCCTTCGCTTTGAGCCCTGGCGACGGCGGAAACGGCGTCGAGAACCCCGGCGATTTCAAACCCCTCGGCCCGGCCACCCATGATTCCATCGAGGGCGAGGCCGATCACGCCGGCGAACCCGCGCAGGCTCGGGTCCCGCCAAAGCGCGCCGAGGAAGGGCTGGGCCTCGGCCAGGCGGTCGGAAAGCCCGGCCAGGTCGCTCCTGTCCTTGTACAACAGGCCGTTGGCCCTGAAAAAAGGCTCTCCGGCCAAGTCGTAGACCTCGCCGAAAAGTCCGGGCGCACCGCGCAGCCGCTCGGCCAACGCCAAGGCCGCGTCGTCGGCCATGTCCGGGGTCTCTGCGTCGATGACGAGAAGGATGTTGTCGGAGAACTGCGGGAAGGCGTCGGAGAGTTCCCGGGAATGGCGGCGGAATTCCAGCTCGGGCGAGAGCATGTCCGAGGTGTCTGTGTTGATGCGGACGTTTCCGGCGAAATAATATCCGGCCCCGAAGGTGGCCGCCACCGAGAGCAAAACGACGGCGAGGGCGCGCCGCCGGACCCCATCGACCCAGCGGACGAGCCCTTCCCTGCAAGTTTCCAGAACGGCGTCAATCACGGCTGGGCTTATACCAAGGGGCGTTCCATGTGGACAGGCGGTTTTTTCTTTGAATCAGGGACTTAGGAAGGATCGCCGCCTGAAATGTCCACAAATGACCCCATTTGTCCACATTCGCCTACAGTTCGCTCCGGGATTTTGAAACCGGACGGCCGCGACAGGGTGGTTTTCCCGTTCTTCACATCGTCAAAGAGCCAAAGGAATATATACCTTATTCTGGGGCATGCGTCAAGGCGGCGAAATTTGGATCATCCGAGGGCCGTCTTTTTTCGCCTGCTTCAATAATGTATCCCAATCATCGGGCGGGTGGCCCGATGCAAGCATTTTCTTGAATGTTCGATAAGCGTCCGAACGGCTTCCATAGGCCCTCTTTGTATCGTCATCATTGACCCAGGCATAAACGATGATTTTGCTTTTTTCATGGAATCGGAAAAACAACCGGTACCGTTGGAAAAACTTCGCCCGGAACCAGTGCTTATGGCCTTCGCCCAGTGTGGAACCCTGGCGGTATTCCCGGCGGGCCGGATCTTGAGGAATGACGTCAAAAGCCAATTTCGAGATCGCCGCCAGACGTTTGGCGGCGTTCTTTCTTTTGTAATTGTGAGAATCTTTCTTCTTCAGTCGTTCAACGTGAACCGCCAGATCATCCACTTGATCGAGGAAAAGCGGGTGGGCGAACAGGCTCCACCCGTTGACGACCAAGGGGGGTGAGGGCAATACTATTCATCCTCATCCAAAAGGGGGGCGTTCAGATCACCGTCAACATCGGCCACCAGCATCTTAACCCGATCGGCCAAATCGGAAGAAATGGTCCGCACGCGCTCGGGGTTCCCGGCAATATCACGGGCCAAAAAGTCCAGGAAGCTGGACAGAACCATGTCTTCGTCATCGGTTTCGCCACGAGACAGGATGACCCGGCCGTCGCCTTGAATGGTGTAATGGATTTTGTCGCGCTTACCGAGCCGTAACGCTTTACGCACCGTCGAGGGGACCGTGGTTTGATAGCGATCGGTCAGGGTTGATTCGGTTTCAAGGGGGAAGACAGCGGCCATGACGTCACCTCGGAGCGAAAAATTGAACGTCCACAATAGTAATGCAGTTGCATTGCCGCGTCAAGGGCGCCACGCCTACCCGAGCGAACCGATCTGCTCCCATCAAATTAATTCCTACCCCTAAGGTCCCCAACCATGAAAAACCCGCCTTACGACCAACGCCTCGCCCGCGTCCTCGTCCGCCCGCTGGTGAACACCCCAGTGACCCCCAACCACCTGACGATCCTGACCCTCGTCATCGCGCTCGGCGGGGCGGTCGGGCTTGCGACGGGGGACGCCGTCTTGCAAAACTGGGGCGCGGGCCTGTTCGTTCTGGCCCGCTTTATGGACCATTTCGACGGCGAGTTGGCGCGCCAGTCGGGCAAGACATCCAAGACCGGCTATTACCTGGATTATATAGCGGGCGCGCTCAGCTATGGCGCTTTGTTCCTCGCCCTCGGCATCGGTTTTAAGGACAGCGGCCTGGGCGCATGGGCCGTCGCGCTGGGCGCGGCGGGGACGGCGTCGGCCGTCATTTCCATGTTCCTGAACCTGGCCCTGGACAAGGCGCAAAATTTAGGCGAGGGCGAGGCCGTCGGATATCCCGGCTTCGCCGGTTT
>VAPH01069788.1_pt1 | contig 14512 bp, 11 predicted proteins | sample 3393861 | NCBI WGS metagenome assembly VAPH01 (sample SAMN08290439, study PRJNA428436) | hydrothermal vent metagenome | isolation source: Deep-sea hydrothermal vent chimney | place: Atlantic Ocean: South-mid Altantic Ridge | reverse complement strand
TCATTTAGTGGGTATAACTTGCCGACGATGGTTGAAATGTTCGGCTTTAACAGCCCGACACCACCGATAATCAGCGCGAGTGAAAAATAGAATATCTGCAAAGCGCCTTCATCACGCTGGATTTCACCATTCACCATACGTGCCTGCTCACCCTCAAAGGCCATACCGAAATGACCCAGAATCAACAGCACCCCACCTGCAACGACCGCCTTACGCATCCCTAGCCAGCGGTCTGCCAACAGGCCGCCGATCACCGGCATGGCGTAAACCATGCCGCCATAAGCACCGAGCAATTGGTAGCTGGGTGCATCACCCATCAAGTGGTACTTGATCAGGTAGAGAAATAACAGGGCCTTCATGCCGTAAAACGAGAACCGTTCCCACATCTCGGTGAAAAAACAGATATACAGGCCCTTTGGCTGCCCCCAGAATTCCTCACCGGGATGAAATTGTGTGCTGCTGTCAATTGCATTCATGTTTGTTTTTGTATTCTGTATTGGAGGGATGGTGGTCAAGAATCTATTCAATAGCGACCGGAGTCAAATGTTTTGTGTCCCTGTTTTACGGCTACCCCATGAAAACTGAAAAATCAATTGCCACCAAAGTCGGCGTGGCCGCCAAGGCAGTCAGCTGGGCCGGGACACTATGGTTTTGTTCTGCAATTTCCGGATTACACACGGATCATTAGGCCGGAATTTTCTAATTTCAAGTGTCTTGACGTCAGGAAAGGACTCACTTTAAACTGAATCGTAAGCACGTTTCTTCAGCAAAATGGTGCGTTCGCCACGCACGACCGGCTCACCACGCTGGTTGGTTCCCTCAAACCGGTACCTTAAAACTCCGGCATCTGTGCGATCCTCCAGATCCCTGGTTTCGAGTATTTCCGAATTGGCATACAAGGTGTCACCGGGATGTACCGTGGCGAGCATTCGAATATTGGTGTAAGACAGATCATCGATCGCGTTCTCGGCGATATCCTGGGTGGTAAGACCGACAACCACACAAATGGTAAACCCCCCATTCACCAGGCGCTCCGGAAATCTGCCACCCATGTAGGTTTCCATTTCATGTTTGTTAAAATGCGGCGATGCAGTGTTCAACGTGGTGAGGGTAAAGTAGGTATTCTCGGATGCATCTACAGTCCGCCCCCTTCTGTGACTGATTTTATCCCCAGCATTGAAGTCTTCAAAATAATTGTGGTTGCCGGTAAGTGTTGACAATTTCAGTACTCCTTTGAAATCTTATCCGTGTTGCTACAACGCACCATATTGGTTTTGTCAAATTCGATAACCAGTTCATCCCGCTGGTTATGCCCCCGGGTCCGCCAGGTGATGATGCCCCATCCCGACCGGCTTTTTGACAACCTTCTTTCCACGATTTCTGATGAACTGGTGAGTGTATCTCCGGGGTAGACCGCTTTGAGGTTATTCAATCGGTCTATGCCGAGGAACAATCCCCCGCCTTCGGAAAGGTCCTCGACCGTCATGCCACCAACCACATTGAATACAAACAAGGGATGGACCGGTATGTCTTTATAACCCAGGCTGCGTGCATATTCTGCATTGAAATAAATCGGGTTGTATTGACCCGTTTCACTGCAGAATATGACATTGTCGCTGGCATGAAGTGTCCGTCCCCAATGATGCTGGAATGTCTTGCCCAAGGGCATGTCTTCGTACGCATTCAGCGTTTTTTTTGCATCTTGCATTGTCAGCCTCGCAAATTTATGACTATGACAGACATGGTTCTTGGCAAATTATTAATTATTTAACCGGATAGTAGTGGTTCATCCATGGCGGGGATTGCAAGGATGTTTCTTGCCCTTTTGACCACGGCATAGTCCACCATCTGGCCATTTACGGTGATGCAGGCTTTCCCCTGTGCTTCCGCTGCTTCAAATTCTTTGACCACCTGTTGTGCCCACTTCAGTTCTTTGGCGGTCGCAGAGAATGCCTCGTGAACCACTTTGATCTGAGCGGGGTGGATACACATCTTGCCCCCGAAACCAAGCCGCCTGCCACGCTGTGCAGATTCACGCAGGAGATCCATATCCCTGAACTCCCAGTGGGGCGTATCGAGCGGGGGAAGCAAGCCGGCTGCTGCAGATTCAATGACTACCTTCATTCGAATTGGAAGCAGTTCCATCTCATCCCTGGTCCAGGCCAGTCCTGTTTCGGCCTGGAGATCTCCAGCGCCATATGAAACACGGCTGATTAGCGGGCATGCAGTAATGATTTCTCTTATGTTCGCGATACCCTTCGCGGTCTCAACGATAGGAATCAGATCCAGTTCGCCCGGTTGGCGATCTTTCTTGTGTGCCATCTGGGTCAGGTACCAGTTACAGATTTCCATATCACTGGCTGACTCAACCTTTGGAATGACGATTCCCGCGCACTCCATGTCCAGCACAGCGTCGATATCATCCATGAAAAACTCCCCATGAACAGCGTTGACACGGACATAAATTGGCAAAGTCGCAATTGCAGCCTGACCCATCACACCTCTGGCGTTGGCTTTTTCAGCCTCGGCTACGGAGTCCTCCAGATCGATCAATACCGCATCCGCACCTGCATTAATAGCCTTGTTGATCTTGTAGGGATCATCCGCCGGTACCAACAACATACTTCGTAACATTCTCTACACCTCATAAGAAATAAACACCAGCAGCGAGCAACTTTCGACATGCGAACGGGGAAATCCACCAGCTTGACCGGTCCCAATGACGACTCAACTTCGGTATACAGGTTGCGATTTGGGAAATTCGTACTGCCCTTCCTCGTTACTATATACGGTGGTCCGGGCGGCGTTCTCCTGGGCAATTAGCTGTACTCTGATCCCCTCTACAAACCGAAGTTTACTGTAAGCGTTACACCATAAGTTCTGGGCGCGCCCATATAGCCAACGGTAGCAAACCCGTTTTGTATGCCTGTGCCGGCGAGGGATCTGGGCGTACGAAATGATTGTGCGGTGCTCAAATATTGTTCGTCGCTGAGATTTCTCCCCCAGAAAGCCAGATTCCATCGCCCATCAGGGGAGCTATAGTCGATACGGGCATTCCACAGTCCATACGATGGCTGAAATCCGGCAATATTTTCGTTGAGATCGAAGAAAAGATCACCGACATAACGATAGTCTGCTCTTATCCCGATCTCTCCGGGAGCCTGGAACAAGCCTGGTGGCAAGAAATATTCAGCAGTGAGATTGAAAGTCTGATCTGGCGAGCGCGGTAAATCCTTACCTTTCAGTATGGTGGTGAGGGAATTAGCAATATTGGTTTTCGTCACTTTGGCATCAATAATGGACAGACTGCCGGACAATCTGAAATTTTCGCTTACCTGGCCGACAAATTCTGCTTCAATGCCATTTATCTCTGCGTCACCAACGTTAACAATAGTACCAACAGCGGTTCCATTCGGTAATATGACGGTATCCCTTTGTTGCATTTCTTTAAAAGCCATGGAAAAGACGTTTGCGTTCAGTCGTAAACGGTTGTCAAACCACTGTGATTTAATGCCTGCTTCCAGGCTATCAACGGTCTCCGGTTTGTATGGAATGACTGCTGATGCCGCATTGGCTGCAAAGCCCACATATCCCCCACTTTTGAATCCCCGTGCCCAAGAGGTATACAACATGATGTCATCCGTAACCCTGAAGTCCAAAGCGACCTTGGGCGTAAATTCCGACCAACTGTCACCCGTACTAATGGAATACAATTCCCTCGCCGGGGATATACCCGGTACTCGACCAAGTTCTTCGCCAATCGCCTCTTTTTGAGCCTCTGAAAGGGTGTCCGTCACCCCCAAATCCCAATCTTTTTTATCTTTCGTCTGGCGGGCCCCTACGGTGAGGTTAAACCGATCAGTAATTGCCCAGGTAAATTGGCCAAACACCGCATAGCTTTTAGTCGACAAGGCCTGGTCAAATCTTGGTGCGGAAAAAGTATTTCCAATCTTATTAATGATAGTCAGTTTACGATCAACACTTTCGTCTAGATAATACAGGCCAACCACCCAATCCAGGCTCTCATTATCAGATAGTGAAGCCAGTCTTAATTCAAGAGATGAAGCATCGTAGTCCTCGTCGACAAACTGACCAGACTGAAATCCTTTGGTACTGGGTCCGGTCCCGCGCAGTCCCATGCCAACGGCATCTCTGGCTTCATCCAGTTTGTTATTACGGTAGGCAGGTATGAATGTCCAGGTTCCGTAGTCCTGCTGCCAGTCAATACGACTGTAAATGCTGTATGAGGAGCGCTCAATACTACCCAGTATATTATTCGCAACATCATACATGCCGGCGGGCGGGATATAGGGTGTTCCGTCAGGGTTACGAAAAGGCGGTGCCGAGCCCACATATTTCGCATAATCCTCAACACTATTGAGCCAGCCCGGAAAAAACTTACTGGCAACACCGTCAACATCGTCTGACGAGGCATTGAAGGTAACCAGCGCATGCAAATCTTCATTGAGTATAAAATCGAGTTGAACACGAGCGCTATAACTTTCAACACCCTGGATGTCATCAACACCCAGCTGAACGTTATTATAGAATCCGTCTTTTGTTCGAGTAGCGAAAGAGGCCTTGGCGTTTACGTTGTCACTTAATGCTCCGTTAATAAGCCCCCTGCCTTCAAACAGACCAAAATCTCCTACGGTAACCTGAAATTTCATCCGTTTTTCCGCCGTAGGCTTGGCGGTAATTATATTTATGGCACCTCCCGACACATTTCTTCCGAACAAGGTCCCCTGCGGGCCACGCAAGACCTCTATGCGCTCCAAATCAAAAAGGTCAAATGTCGAAGCACTGGCACGGCCAATGTATACTTCATCCACAAAGACAACCACAGACCGCTCACTGCCTGCCTCACGGTCGGTGGATGCAATACCCCGAATAGATAGCTCCGGCTGGGTCGGAGTATGCATGGCCGCCAGGAAACTGGGGGTGAGTTGTGCGATATCCTGAAGGGAATACACTCTGGCTTTTTCAATGGTCTCTGCTGTGAGAGCCGTTACCGCGATAGGAACCTTCTGGAGGTTCTCGGCTTTCTTTTGAGCCGTAACAATAACTTCCTCGATCTCTGCTTTTAACTCGATTTCTGCTTTTACCTGATTGGTGTAAAACAGGATAAAAGCCGTAGTGAAAATTGCTACGAATAAGGTATGGCTCTTCATAATCCCACCTCTGTAAATCAACAATTTACTTCTGACGTTTAAAGTATGTTATACAGATGTCCGGATAACATCTAAATCTCACTGTAACTCAAATTCAGGATAGTGTCAAAAATATTAAGGCCAATCTTCCAGCAACTTCATTATTCATGTATTTGCGTGGTGCCACAGCGGGTTGCTGATACGTGTCGAAGGCGGGCCGACACCAGCATTATGGTTTCATGCCTGATAATTTGACGGGGCAGCAATGAGTAGGTATGCCAGGATCACCAGGCCCTGAGCGCCCTTGAAAATCAGAATTATTTACTGATCACAAGGTTTGCCTGTGCAGACATATAGCTATACGTGCATAGTCACTTGCATGGTAACTGATGGTGTAATCATATAACGCTCCGTGCTGATCATAATATTCACGTGTGGTTCTCAAACCCAGAGAACCTTTCTTTGTTTTAAACCGTTTACACTGATCATCACGTAACATAACAGGTTCGGAGACTTGCCTGATTTCTGAAGTGACGACACCATATCGCTGCTCAATCAACTGATATATCGATGCTGTTTCCTTTCCAAGGGCATTACAACTATCTGCATAAATATCTGTTATATATGCAGTCATAGTTGCTATGACCGGTTTATTTCTTTTTTTATGGGCAATTCGTTCAGCCCTGATTTCGATCAGAGTCTGGTCTCTTTTGAAGGGTGTTTTTACCGCCTTAAGCTGATCTGATGATACTGTCCGGGTTTGCACATTTATCATCCTTGTCTGCTTTGCTAATGCGCGAAAATCTGTCAGGGAATCACTGCTGAATGTAAACGTGTTGTCAACAGGCGTCCTTGCAATCACCTCAGTGCCGATACCGTGGCGAATCCTTACCAACCCCTGTGAGGGAAGCAGCTTTAACGCTTCCCGCACGGTAAAACGGCTTACCTTGTACCTTTTGATTAATTCAGATTCCGTCGGCAAGCAGGAACCCACTGGGTATTCTCCGGATAAAATCTGTTCTTTTAATGCCTCAGCCAAGGCAACATATTTCGACTGTCCGCGTGAGAAATTAATTTTAAATCACCTTTTTAGCTTTGAGTTCCCGGATTTGTTTATCATCATAACAAAGTTCAGAGAGTATGCTGGAGGTGTGTTCACCCAGACCCGGTGCAGGCCGGTACTGCACACCTTCAGAACCGCATTTTATCGGTGATTTCAGCACCTTGAAATCCTTGCCGTTGTTGAGCTGTACAGGCAGTATGTTCCCATTATTTCTGACATAGGGATTCTGCAATGCCTGCTCCACATCATAGACTGGGCCTGCAGGCAGTCCAGGGGTGAGAATCCCCATCCATTCCTCCGTGGTTTTCCTGCTCAGGGCCCGGTCAAGAATTTCCGTGAGTAGTTCGCGATTTTCGAAGCGGTCTTGCAGGGTAATGAATCTGGGGTCATTCAAAAGTTCCACTTGTCCTGTCAGTTCACACAGGAGTTGCCAGAATTTATTTTTGCTACACATTAGGTAGATCCAGCCGTCTTTGGTTTTGTATAGCTGGGATGGGGTAATGTAAAAATGTGCGGAACGCGGCGTCCGCTGTTGGTTATGTCCGGCATTGAGTTGCCATAATGCCACGTAATTAAGATTGTAAAGGGCGGTATCAAATAAATTCACATCGACATCACAACCTTTTCCGGTTTCCCTTGACCGGAGCAATGCGGAAAGTAACGCGATGGCCATATGCTGACCGGTCATGAAGTCGACGATCGACAGGCCGAAGCGGGTGGGAGAGGTATCCGGTTCTCCGGTTAGGTGAAAATAGCCGGCTTCTCCCTGCATCATATAGTCATAGCCCGGGCGATTCGCCCGTTCCCCTGATCTACCGAATGCGGATATGTGTGCGCAGACGAGCCCGGGATTGTGAGCTGCCAGGTCCCCGTAAGTGAGTCCAAGTCGGTCCGGCACATCGCCACGTAAATTAGTGACCAGGGCATGTTTTCCCTTGACCAGGTCCAGGAGTACAGGTCTTGATTCCGGCTTACTTAGATCCAGGGTAAACGAACGCTTGTTCAGACTCATGCTCTGGTAAAACAGGCTGTTACTCGTTTCATCACCTCCATCAATAAAATAAGGCCCGATACGGCGGGATACATCCCCTCCGGTAGCAGGATTTTCCACCTTGATTACATCGGCTCCCAGTTTTGCCATCAGCATGGTGCCAAACGGGCCTGCACCATACTGCTCAAATGAAATGATGGAGTAACCCGCGAGAGGTAAATTTGACATTATCTATCTCCAGAGTCTGGCCAAAAACACGTATGTTTGTGACATACAGAACACAACTTACCGCGAAACATGTTTTGTACCCGGCCTTCAGATCAGGTACAATTTCTAGTTATACGGATGTCCGTATGATAACACTAGAATAATGCAGTACTCAATTAACATTACGATATAGTCCGAATATGTGTTTATTTTTTTCAGCAGTCGCTTACTCTGGCTGCTTAAATGGTGGGCTGGAACCCACTTATGGAATTGGGTTTAGCTACGCAAACAAAGGTGCCCACCTTTATCATGAAAAATACCAATAGCATCAGCACAAAAATTGCACTAGTTACGTTTGGATGTATTGGTGCATTACCCGTTCTTATTATGCCAATTCTCGTGGGAGCAATGATAGATCACCTGGGTTTGACCGGAAAAGAAGCAGGATTGGTCGTCTCAGTGGAAATGACGGCTTTAGGGGTGTCCGTTTTTGGGATGTCACTGGTTTTACACCGCTGGAATAGGCGTACCTTGTTGCTTTCGGGCCTGGTTCTATTTATTGTTGGCCAATTGGCGTCTGCGACCGCAGACGGGTTTGTGCAACTTGCTGCTATCAGGGTAATCGCTGGATTAGGTGGTGGGATTCTCGTGTCAACCATGAAAGCTGTCATCGCCTCTATTCCAGAACCAGTCAGAATCCTCAGTATTTACGGTATGAGTCTCCTCTTGGCAAGTGCCGCGAGTTTCTCCTTAATGCCACTTGTTATCAGTCCCTGGGGAATTGCCGGAGCCTATGTCACTCTGGGGTTACTTGCCTTCCCAAGTATTTTATTAATCAGACTGATACCACGTTACGCGGAGGTAGGCCGGGTGTCCCAAATGGTTCGATTGAAAGGAAAAAGAATATTGATCTTAATGGCGCTCGTTGCCTTGCTTGTATATTACCTGGGTTTCAGTCCGGTGTGGAATTATATGGAACGTCTTGGTGTGAGTTCCGGTATCGATATTGGTGTGGTTGGCATTATTTTAAGCGGCGTCACAATTGCCGGCTTGGTTGGCGCGGCATTCGCAGCCAGTCTAAGTACCCGGTATGGATCAGCCAAACCGATGGTTTTTGGCTTCATATGTATATTAGGAGGTTTGTTGTTATTGGCTTCCGGCAAGGGATTTGGGACTTATTCCGGGGGTGCCGTGATCTTTAATTTTGGTAATTTTTTTACCGCACCGTATCTTCTGGGCATGTTGGCAAGATTGGATCGACAGGGTCGACTTATTGTAGCTGGTTTTTTGATGCAAAATATTGGTATGGCCGCAGGAGCTGCCTTGGCGGCAATGATGTTGACAGGGAGTAACTATATTATAACTGCCTGGATCGGTCTGATCGCATTTGTATTCAGTTTTGTCATTTTCATGTCAGTAATACTCTTGCTTGATCAATTTGTTGTGCCTGACTGCGACGAATTGTCAGCTCCCTAACGGGGTATCAGTAGCAGCTATGTTTCAATAACATGTAACTCGGAGGAAACAGTGGGAAAGTCAATCAGCAAAGGATATCTTTTTGAGGATTTCGACCCGGGAAGGGTTTTCGAACACCACTGGGGAAGAACCCTTTTGGCTTCTGAAATATGAAAATCCTATGCCATATATTCAAGTAGTATTTCTCGGTATGAATTCAAGCTACCTATAATGGCGGTTAAATCGTACAGAAATGAAGGTGTAGCGGATGAGCCCGCCTATGGTCGCTGACAAGGAACAAATATGACAACGATCGCTTATGTTGCACCAACCAGTCTGGAAGAGGCTGTTGTGTTGTTGGCCGGGCATTCAGGCGCTCGCCCCCTGGCCGGCGGCACTGACCTCCTGGCGCAGATGAGTGCGGATCGGGTTGCTTCTTGCTATCTGGTGGACATCAAACGAATCCCCGGTCTCATCGGCATCCGTCGGGAACAGGGCGGTTTTGCCATCGGCGCAGGAACACCGTGCTGCCTGCTGGGAGAAAACCCAGAGTTGCGCAACAAGTGGCCGGGCGTAGTGGAAGCGGCAGGCTTGATCGGCTCCACCCAAGTTCAGAACCGCGCAACTGTCGCGGGAAATCTCTGCAATGCCTCCCCCGCCGCTGACAGCGTACCCGCCATGGTTGCCGCTGGCGCCCTCTGCACGGTAATGGGACCTCGCGGACAACGTACGGTGGCAGTGGAAGAAATTCCTGTGGGGCCGGGAAGGAACTCGCTTAAGAAGGGTGAACTTGTCATTGAGATACTGTTACCGGAACGTCCAGCACTGGCTTCGGATGCCTATTTGCGTGCCATTCCCCGTACCGAGATGGATATTGCGATCGTGGGTGCAGGGGTGAACCTTGTGCTCGATGATCAAGGTATCTGCACTGAAGCGAGGGTAGCACTCGGCGCGGTTGCTTCCACGGTGTTGCTGGTCAACGAAGCGGGAGCCGCCCTTGTGGGCACCAGGGTGGACAAAAAAGCGCTGGAGCAACTGGATGAAATCGTGCGGCAGGCCTGCCGCCCCATTACGGATAAGCGTGGTACGACCGAATATCGAACGGCAGTTGCAGGTGTGATAGCACAGCGTGCAACGAAGATTGCATACTCGCGTGCGCGGGGAACGGTATGAGAAAGCATTACGTATCGACTGTGGTCAACGGCGATGAAGTGGATTTTCTTTGCGAACCTGGAACCCCTTTGCTGAATGCGCTGCGGGACGAGCTCGGTTTGACCGGGACAAAAGAAGGGTGCGGCTCCGGTGACTGCGGCGCTTGCACTGTCCTGCTGGATGGACGGCCGGTCTGCTCCTGTCTTGTTCTTGCCGCCGAGGCGGAGGGTAGAAACATTGAAACCATCGAGGGCATGGCGGTCGACGGCGTACTTCATCCACTGCAGAGCAAGTTTCTGGAACATGCTGCGCTACAGTGTGGCTTCTGCACTCCGGGGATTCTCGTCGCAGCCAAGGCACTTCTGGAAAAAAATCCCGACCCAACGGAAACCGAGGTGCGGTATTGGCTGGCAGGCAATCTTTGCCGCTGCACCGGCTATGACAAAGTGGTCCACGCCGTGCTTGATGCGGCGGTGGAACTGAGGTAGTAGGTGGGGCATGAACCAGTCTTTTGAAAAGCCCAGGTTCAAGATTATAGGAAGCCGCCCTGTTCGTCCCGACGGGGTAGAAATGGTCACCGGCAAAGCGGCCTATGGTGCTGACTTCAAGATGCCCGGAATGCTGGTGGGTAAAGTCAAGCGCAGTCCCCATGCCCATGCGCGTATTCTATCCATTGAGATAGACAAGGCCCAAGCCCTTCGTGGTGTGAAAGCGGTCATCGTAGGGCGCGATTTGCTCGAACTGGATTCGGTGGAAATCCCAAACGGTGAACGGACCATTAACCTGGGACATCTGTCGAGAAACTGTCTGGCCAGGGACAAGGTGCTCTACGAGGGTCATGCTGTGGCGGCGGTCGCCGCAACAAGCCCTGAAATTGCGGAGCAGGCACTGCAGCTCATTGATGTGATCTACGAGCCCCTACCTCACATAATTGATATTGAAGCGGCCATGGAAGCCGATGCCCCGTTGCTCCATGAGAATCTGTTCACCAAAGGCCTGGAATCCCCTCCCAAGCATCCATCCAATATTGCCAGCCGTATTCAGTTGAAACGGGGCGATGTTGAGACCGGGCTTGCCCGTGCCGATGTGCTGGTTGAGAGAACCTACAAAACACCGAGTGTCCATCAGGGCTATATCGAACCTCATGCATGCGTCGCATCGATGAGCTCGGATGGCCAGGCCAAAATCTGGTGTAGTACCCAGGGCGCTTTCATGGTCCGTACCGTCTGCGCAGCCATGGCGGGTATGGATCAGGCGAACCTGCGTGTGATCCCATCGGAAATCGGCGGAGGGTTTGGTGGTAAGACAACCATCTATCTGGAACCGCTGGCATTGGCACTGTCTGGGAAAAGTGGCCGACCGGTGAAAATCGTGATGAACCGAGATGAAGTCTTTAGGGCGACGGGGCCGGCGTCCGGTGCGGTGATGCACATCAGCTTAGGAGCCACCGTGGAAGGACAAATGACTGCCGCTGATGTGGAACTGAAATTCCAGGCAGGTGCATTTCCCGGGTCACCGGTTACTGCGGCGGTGGCAATGTCCCTTGCGCTCTACGATATTCCAGACTTCAAGATCACGGGCTGGGACGTCGTGACTAACACCCCCAAAGTAGGCGCCTATCGTGCACCAGGGGCACCCACAGCCACATTTGCCGTGGAAAGTGCGGTGGATGAGCTCGCCAAAAAACTGAAACTGGATCCCATCGAGTTGCGACGGAAAAACGGCGTTTGCAATGGCATGAAGGCGCCCTATGGGCCCACCTATACTAGTATTTGCTATCAGGAGACCCTTGATGCGATCAAGTCCCACCCCCATTATTCAGCGCCACTGGGTCCCAATCAGGGCCGTGGTGTCGCGGCGGGCTTCTGGTTCAATTTTGGCGGTGATTCCACTGCCATAGTTTGCATCAATGATGATGGATCCGCCACTGTTGCCACCGGCAATCCAGACATTGGCGGGACCCGTGCGACCATGGCCATGATGGCTGCCGAGGTACTCGGTTTGCCAGTTGAAAAAGTGCGGGCAATTGTTGCCGATACGGCTTCCATTGGTTTTTCCCAGATTACGGGCGGAAGCAGGACCACATTTGCTACGGGTATCGCAGTTGTTGATGCGGCATCCGAACTGGTTACCAGAATGAAGGCTCGCGCTGCGCTAATATGGGATGTGCCCGAGAATATAGTGGATTGGAAGGATGGCCAGGCATTTTGTCGGGAGGTGGAAAAGGATAATCTACGGTTAACCATTGCCGAAATTGCAAAAAAAGCATGCCACACTGGCGGCCCTTTGTCGGTAGAAGTTTCGGTTAATCCCCAAGGAGCGGCTCCGGCCGTTGGCGTGCATCTGTGTGACGTGGAAGTTGATCAGCAGACAGGGCATGTCACTGTGCTCCGCTACACTGTGGCGCAGGATGTGGGTCGAGCCATTCATCCCGGTTGTGTGGAGGGCCAGTTACAAGGCGGCGCAGTGCAGGGTATAGGTTGGGCCTTGAACGAGGAATATGTTTATGACAGCAACGGTGTGATGGAAAATCCAGGTTTCCTGGATTATCGTATGCCGGTTGCCTCAGACTTGCCGATGATAGAAACCATACTGATCGAGATGCCGAACCCCCATCATCCGTTTGGCGTAAAAGGAGTAGGGGAAGTGCCGATAGTACCGCCCCTTGCGGCAGTCGCCAATGCGGTGTACGCAGCCACGGGAAGGCGCTTCTTTAACTTGCCCCTTTCGCCACCCCGCGTCCATGCGGCGTTGAAAGGTAATGGTTGACCGGGAATCGTAATGTAGACTCATGATTCAAATTCCGCTTCAAGCGTGTGCCCGACCCAGTGTATCGAATGGCCGGTCAGTACGCACCATAAGCATCAATCCGGCACCCACCAGGGCGAATACGCCGCCCATGGCCATGGCGAAAGTCCAGCCCAATAGCGCTGCAACCGTCGGCACCAGCAGTGCATTGACGATACCCATCAAATTGGCGCCGGTATTCATGACACCGCCCGCTGTTCCCGCGTAGCGCCCGCCGATAGCCATGCTACTTGCCCAGTACGCACCCTCAGTTAACTGATTGAAGAAGAAACACAGAGCGAGCAGTATGACGGCCAGCATGGCGCTTTCAGTGATTGCACCGGCGACCAATAACAGACCTGAAAGCACCATCCCCGTGATCACTGGCCAGCGGCAGCCCCAACGCAGACCCAGTCGCCTGCACAGCCTGTCACAGACCCAGCCACCTGCAGCAGCGCCGATGGCACCTGCAATCCACTGAGAAGAAGTCATCAGGCCGGCTTGGGTCGGGTCGAAGCCACGCACCGTCACCAAATAATAGTAAAACCAGTTGAACACGTCATAAAAAACAAAATTCATGCTGGCGTAACTCAGCATCAGCAGGAAGACGTCACGATTCTTCAGCACCTGCTTCCAGTCAGCCTTCTGATCGTCACCTGTGGCCCTGATATTTTTATTTTCAGCTTCATCGGGCAGCAAACCGGCTTGAATCAGTTCGGTTTCCGCGGTGTTCACATCAACATGCTGCGACGGATTATCCCGGGAATACCACCACCAAAGCCACGCCGCCAGAAAACCGAACGGTGCCAGCACCAAAAAAGACTGTCGCCAGCCCCATTGGCTAATCATCCAGGCCAGTAAGGGGGCGGTCGCGGCGAAACCCAGGGTCAGGCCGGTACTCGACAGGCTCAGCGGAAAAGCCCAGCTTCCAGCCGGAAACCAGCGCTCAATACTGCAATTCATCACTGGAAAAATCGGTGCATGAACCGCACCGACCAGAAACCGCACGGTAATGAGGGAAACAATAATGAATCCTGTGGATGCGGTTGATGAATCGGGTACCAAACTGGTAACAACCGTTAAAATTGCCCACAGGCTGGCAATCAGGGCCAGACTTTTGCGCGGCCCGAACTGATCGCCCATGATGCCACCTGGAATCTGGAACAGGGCATAACCGGCGGTGAATGCGGCCAGTATCCAACCCCACTCAACCTCCGTGAGCTTAAGATCCGCAATCATCGCAGGTGCCGCGATTGACAGGTTCGAACGCAGCACATAGGAAATAAAACTGACGAAGATCAGTATCGAAAGAATGCGCCAACGAATGTTGGTGGCGTTATTGTTCATATTATTGTGAGCTGCCATTTACCAATCGCGATACGCCTCTGCAGGCGCATCTTCAGCGATTGGAATATCACGCATATAACCCTCGTGGCCAGCACCATCAAGCTGCTGTGCATATTGGTGACCTGAATGTACGGCATGCACGATTGCACCCGGGGCCAGTGCATCACCGATGCGTTGTACCGATTTGATACCTGCGTCGGCAAATGCGTCCTGCTGCACCATCAGTTCATGGTACACGGAATCGCGCGGTTGCCGGTGACCGGTGATCACCACCGAGCGGGCCGCAACGACCGCTGCAGCACCTGTGAAAATATTTTCAAGACGGGCCGCCTGGCCGTCAAAGCCCTTTAACAGCATCAT
>VAPH01000911.1_pt1 | contig 14512 bp, 13 predicted proteins | sample 3393861 | NCBI WGS metagenome assembly VAPH01 (sample SAMN08290439, study PRJNA428436) | hydrothermal vent metagenome | isolation source: Deep-sea hydrothermal vent chimney | place: Atlantic Ocean: South-mid Altantic Ridge | reverse complement strand
ATGACCGAAGCCTTCGCCACATCGCCGCACGCCGTTCTTGATGATTTTTCCCGCCTCTGCGGAAACAAAAGGACTTGGGCGGCGGATGGCGTCCCGGACCTGAGCATGTTCGCCAAAGGACTTGAATGGCTGGGGCGATGGGACGAACGCGCCGCCTTCGCCGCCGAGACCGCGCCTGTCTTGCTGTTGGCGGGAACTAAGGACGCCGTCGTTCCGCCCGGCTTGAGCAAAGCCATGGCCGCGTTGAACCCGGTTGCGGCCCTTAAATGGAACGACGGCGGCGACCATCTCCTGGCCCTGTCCGATCCCGATTGGTGCGCCCATGAAATCAAAGGATTTGTCCGTGAGCGAATCGCGTAAACGGGCCGTCAGTCAAGCCTTCTCCGGGGCCGTGGAAACCTATCGGCCCCAAGCCGTGGTTCACCGGCTCATAGCCCGGGGGCTGGTGGAAAGGATCAAAGCTTTGCCCTTGGCCCCGAACCCGACCGTGGTGGAGATCGGCTGCGGAACCGGGCTTCTGACAGAAGGCCTGGCCGCCCTGTTCCCCGAATCACGCTTGTTGGCCACCGACCTCTCGCCCGCCATGGCGGCCCACTGCGCCCGCCGCCTCAAGGGGCCGAACCGCAGCTTCCTGGCCATGGACGGGGAAGCCCCGGCCTTAAATTGCGCCGCGGACCTGATCGCAAGTTCGCTGGCCGTGCAATGGTTTACCGATTTACAAGGCGGCCTCGGGGGCTTGATGGATTGCCTGAGGCCCGGGGGCTCTCTCGCCTTCGTGACCCTCGGCGAGGAAACGTTTGCGCAATGGCGCGACGCCCTCGAGCGTTTCGGATTTCCGGCCGGAACCCCAGACTATCCCTCCAAGGACGGTTTGGCCGGAATGCTCGAAGGCCTCGGCGGCATCGACGTGGAAGAAGACCGCCTGGATCAGGTCTTCCCCTCGTCCCTCGATTTCCTGGAATCCCTTAAACATTTAGGCAGCCGCCTGCCCCGTTCGGGATACAGGCCCCTGACACCGGGTGCGCTCCGCAAGGCCATGGGCTATCTTGACGCCAAGGCGGGCGGGGACGGCGTCGCCATGACCTATCACCTGCTAAGCGCCGTCGTCCGCAAAGGATAGGAAACCATGAGGGGACTTTTTGTCACCGGAACCGATACCGGGATCGGCAAGACGGTGGTCAGCGCCTGGCTGGCCCTGCACCTGGACGCCGATTACTGGAAGCCGGTGCAATCGGGCCTGGACGGCGAGACCGACGCCCAGGCCGTCGCGCGCCTGACCGGCGACGCGGGCGTTGGCATCCACCCCAGCGCGTTCGAGTTGACCCAGCCCCTTTCCCCCCACGAAGCGGCGCGCAGGGACGGCGTTACCATTAACCTCGACGACTTCACCCCGCCCGAAACGAACAGGCCCCTGATCGTCGAGGGCGCGGGCGGGCTGCTGGTTCCCTTGAACGAAACCCATTACATGATCGACCTGATCGAGCGTTTGGGCCTTCCCTGCGTCCTGGTCGCTCGGTCCGGGCTCGGCACCATCAACCACACCCTTCTCAGCCTGGCGGCGTTGCGTGCGCGCGGCCTGCCAATCGAGTGCGTGGTCATGAACGGGCCTGAGAATCCCGCCAACCGCAAGGCCGTCGAAGACTTCGGCTGCGTCCCCGTTCTTCCCTTGCCCTTGTTTACAAACCCCGGCCCCCGTTCCCTGGCCGCCCACCGGCCCGAAAGCGATATTTTGTCATGAGCACAACTTCACGCGATGCCCGCCATATCTGGCACCCCTTCACCCAGGCCCAAACCGCCCCCCCGCCGATTCCCATCCGTGAAGGCCGGGGCGCGGTGCTGGTCGGCGAGGACGGGCGGGAATACCTGGACCTGATTTCGTCCTGGTGGGTGACCCTGCACGGCCACGCCCACCCGGCCATCGCCGCCGCCATCGCCGAACAGGCCCACAAACTCGAACAAGTCATTTTCGCGGGCTTCACCCACGAGCCCGCGGTTGCCCTGGCCGAGCGTCTCTCGGCCCTTCTTCCCGGCGACCTCGGCCGGGTGTTCTTTTCCGACGACGGGTCGACGGCGGTCGAGGTAGCCCTCAAGTTGGCCCATCAGTACTGGCTGAATACGGGCGAAAAGCGAACCCGGTTCCTCGCCTTTGAAGGCGGTTATCACGGCGACACCATGGGCGCCATGTCGGCGGGCGCGTCGTCGGGGTTCTTCGACGTGTTTGCCGATTATTTGTTCGAGGTGGACACAATTCCATACCCCGAGACCTGGACCGGGGACGCCGAAACGGAAGAAAAAGAAGCGGCGTCGCTCGCCACCCTTAACGCCTATCTGGACCGCCACGCGCGCGAGACCTGCGCGCTGATCGTCGAACCCCTGGTCCAGGGCGCCAGCGGCATGCGCATGTGCCGCCCGGAATTCCTCCGCGCCGTCGAAAAACGCCTAAAGGACGCCGGGGTGCTGCTGATTTTCGACGAGGTCATGACCGGGTTTGGCCGCACGGGCGATCTTTTCGCCTGCCTCAAGGCCGGGGTCACGCCCGATCTGGTCTGTCTTTCGAAAGGTCTCACCGGCGGCTTCCTGCCCCTGTCGGTGACGGTCTGCCGCGACGCCCTTTACGACGCCTTTCTCGATGAAAGTTTCGAGAAAGCCTTCGCCCACGGCCATTCATTTACCGCCAACGCCCTGGGCTGCGCCGCCTCGCTGGCTTCGCTGGACCTGCTCGTTGATGAGGCCTGCGCCCGGCAACGGGCCGACATTGAAGCGGCCCACAAAAAAGGCCTGGAAACCCTCGCCGCGCACCCGAAATTGGCGCGCCCGCGCCTTACCGGCACCATCGCCGCCATCGACCTGGCCACGGCGCGCGGCGGTTATGCTTCCGAAGTTGGCCCTAAGCTGAAATCCTTCTTCCTTGAAAAGGGATTGTTGATCCGGCCGCTCGGCAATGTCATGTATCTGCTGCCGCCCTACTGCGTCACCACCGATGACCTGGACCGGGCTTACAACGCAATTTACGAGGCCGCCGATCTTTGAACCCCATGAACGAAACCATGCCCCCTCAGCCGCGAACGGACTGGAACCGCGAAGAAATTCTAAGGTTCTTCGAGCTGCCCTTTAACGACCTTTTGTTCGAGGCCCACCAGGTCCACCGCAAGCACTGGGACGTCAACGCCGTGCAGTTGAGCACCCTGCTTTCGATCAAGACCGGCGGCTGTTCCGAGGACTGCGGCTATTGTTCGCAAAGCGCCCATTACGAGACCGAGATCACGCCTGAAAAAATAATGCCCGCCGGGGAAGTTCTTGACGCCGCGAAAAAGGCCAAGACCGCCGGGGCCGGACGTTTCTGCATGAGCGCCGCCTGGCGCGAACTCAAGGACCGGGATCTGCCCCGGCTGGCCGACCTGATCGGCGCGGTCAAGGCCCTGGGGTTGGAAACCTGCGTCACCGCCGGAATGCTCAGGCACGGCCAGGCCTTGAAGCTGCGCCGGGCCGGGCTGGATTATTACAACCACAATCTCGACACCTCGGCGGAATATTACGGGCGCGTCGTCACCACCCATTCCCAGGCCGAGCGGCTCGATACGCTGGCTAGCGTCCGCGAAGCCGGTCTCAAGGTCTGTTCCGGGGGTATCGTCGGCTTGGGCGAAGCCCGGACCGACCGGGCGGGCCTGCTCGAATTGCTCTCGAACATGGACCCGCATCCCGAAAGCGTGCCGATCAATCTGCTGGTTCCCATCCCCGGCACCCCGGCGGCCGACGCGCCCCCGCTCAATTTCCTGGAACTGGTCCGCACCATCGCCATCGCGCGAATCCTCATGCCACGGTCTTACGTGCGCCTTTCGGCGGGCCGGTCCGCCATGAGCGACGAGGCCCAGGCGCTGTGTTTCTTCGCCGGAGCGAACTCGATCTTTTACGGCGACAAACTGCTGACCACGGACAATCCGGAACGCAACGAAGACAGGGCCCTTTTCGACCGCCTGGGCTTGTTCCCGGAAGGAACTGAATAAGAATTCAGGTTTTTTGTCGCCCCTCAGGCGCCGGGCGGGGCCGTCCGGCCCCTTGGCTCGCTCGCATTGGCTCGCGGGGCCTCAACGGCCCAGTTGGTTTTCTCGCCTCTCAAACGCCGGGACATACACTTGCAACCCTGCCTCGTGGGGGATAGAAATGCCCGGCAATGGAGGAACCAGGAATGAGCGAAGCCCCTATCGATCCCGTAACCGAGGAAGAGCGCGCGACTTGGCCCGACCAGGCCCTGGTTCCTTTGGAAAAGCCTTTCGTGGACGACCGCGGCGCCATCCAGCCCCTGGTCGACCGGATGATGAAAAGCGCGGTCATGATCGAATCCAAAAAAGGATCCCTCCGCGCCAATCACTATCACAAGACCGATTGGCATTATTGTTACGTGATCTCGGGGACCATCGAATATTCCCACCGCCCGACGGGCAGCGACGCCGAACCCGAAATGCTGCTGGTCAAGGAAGGCCAGATGGCGTTCACCCCGCCCATGGTCGATCACGGCATGAAATTCCCGGAAGACACGGTCTTCCTGACCCTTTCGCGCAATCCGCGCGATCAAGCCACCTATGAAGCCGATGTGGTCCGCATCGAGATGCTGGACGAGCACGGGCTGACCACCTGGAAGCCGGAAGACTAGATGGGTGAAACCTGCCACCGCCGCGAGACCTGCCGACTCTGCGGCGGAAAGGGCCTCGCCCGGGTCTTGAAGCTGGAACCGACGCCGCCGGCCAACGCCTTCGTTGCGCAATCCGCCAAAGACACCGATCAGGAACGGTTCCCGCTCGACGTCTTCCTTTGCGAAGGCTGCGGCCATGTCCAGCTCCTCGACGTGGTCGATCCCAGGGTCTTGTTCGAAAACTACGTCTACGTTTCGGGGACCTCGCCCGTTTTCGTGAAGCATTTCGAGGACTACGCAAAAGACGTGGTCTCGCGCTTTTCCCCCGAACCGGGCGGGCTGGCCGTCGATATCGGGTCCAATGACGGAACCCTTCTAGGGTTCTTCGCCCGTGCGGGCCTCAAGGTTCTGGGCGTCGATCCGGCCAAAGACATCGCCAAAAAGGCGACGGAAGCGGGAACGGAAACCCTGAACGCCTTCTTCACCCCGGACCTGGCGCGGAAAATAGCCCATGAGCGCGGTCCCGCCGCCGTCGTTACCGCCAACAACGTCTTCGCCCATATCGACGATTTGACCGGCGTGGCCCAAGGCGTGCGCACCCTTCTGGCCCACGACGGCGTCTTCATCTTCGAGGTTTCCTACCTTCTCGACGTTTTCGAGAAAACCCTGTTCGACACCATTTACCACGAACACCTGGCGTATCATTCGGTCAAGCCCCTGGTCCGGTTTCTTAAAGCCAACGGCCTGGAGATGATCGAGGCGGTTCGGGTCGATAGCCACGGCGGCTCGCTGCGCGCCATGGCGCAGCTAAAAGGGGGCCCAAGACCAGTTGGAGAATCGGTTGCCGAAGCCATCGCCGCCGAAGAGAAAGCGGGCCTGGACAAAGCCGAGACGTTCCAAGGATTTTCCGAAAAGATCGACGGCCTCAAATCGGATCTCTCAGGCCTTCTTCGAGACTTGAAAGCCGAGGGGAAAACCATCGCCGGGTTCGGCGCGCCGGCCAAGGCGACCACACTGATGCACCATTTCGCCATCGGGCCCGAGGCGATCGATTTCATCATCGACGACAGCCCGCTGAAACAAGGCTTGTTTACCCCGGGCATGCATATACCCGTTCTGGGATCGGACGCCATCGCGGCGCGAAACCCGGACGTTCTGCTTATTCTCGCCTGGAATTTCGCCCCCGAGATTATCGAAAAAAACGCGGCCTTCCGCGATGCCGGCGGACGCTTTATTATCCCCCTTCCTCAAGTGGAAATGATCTGACATGACCAAATTCCTGCTTCAATCCGACATCAACGAGATCGCCGAGGGCCTCGGCGGGGCCGCCCATGATTTCAGCGGCAAGACCGTCCTCCTGACCGGTGGACGCGGTTTCCTGGGGCGCTATTTCATGGAGGTCTTCGCCCGCCTCAACGAGCGCGTGCTCGACGAACCCTGCACCCTGGTGGCGCTGGACAACCTGATTACCGCGGGAGAGGAAGGCGCGAAACTTCCCGACATGCCCCATACGGAGTTTATCCGCCACGACGTGACCAAGCCTTTGGAATGGGACAGGCCGCTGCATTACGTTATCCACGCCGCCGGCATCGCCAGCCCTTACTATTACCGGGCCTACCCCTTAGAAACCCTCGAAGTCGCCATCACCGGCACCCGCAACATGCTGGAACTGGCCGAACGCCATCACGCGCGCTTCGTCTTTTTCTCATCGTCCGAGATCTACGGCGACCCGGACCCCTTACACGTGCCGACGCCCGAAAGCTACCGCGGCAACGTTTCCTGCCAGGGGCCGCGGGCGTGCTACGACGAAAGCAAGCGGGTCGGCGAAACGCTCAGTTACATCTTCCATACCAACCATGGAACGGCCACCAACACCATCCGCCCGTTCAACGTCTTCGGCCCCGGCATGCAGGAAACGGATTACCGGGTCCTGCCCAACTTCGCCAGCCGCATCAAGGGCGATCAACCCCTCCATATCTACGGCACGGGCAACCAGACCCGGACCTTTTGTTACATCACCGACGCCATGACCGGTTTCCTTTTGACCGTGCTCAAGGGCGTTCCCGGAGAGGCCTACAACATCGGCAACCCCAAGCCGGAAATCGCCATGCTCGGCCTCGTTGAGAGGATCGAGACGGTTCTGGGAAAGACGATCGCCCGCGAGATCATCGAATACCCCGACAGCTATCCCGCCGACGAACCCAATCGCCGTTGCCCCGATATCCGCAAGGCGCAGCTTCAATTGGACTTCCGCCCGAAAATCGATCTCGATGAAGGCCTCAAGCGGTTCTTCGATTGGGCGGACCGGGTCTATACGGGAGTCGCCTGACCTTGGCCAAGGGCCCCGTCCGCTTAGGCCTGATCGGCGCCGGGCGCTGGGGCCGCAATTACATCAGGACCCTGCGCGCCCTGGAAGGCGTCAAGTTGGCGCGCCTGGCCAGCCGCAACCCCGAAACTCTTTCCTTGGTCGATGAGACCTGCATCGTATCGGAAAACTGGGAAGAGGTGGCGTCCGCCAGGGACATCGACGGCGTTATCATCGCAACCCCGCCCGCCGTCCACGCAGAAATGGTGAAAACGGCGGTCACCTTCGCCAGGCCGGTCCTGGTCGAAAAACCCCTGACCATGGATTTGGCCGAAGCGATCAAGCTCCGGCGCCTGGTCGAGGAATATGACGGCTACGTCATGGTCGGCCATACCCATCTGTTCCACCCCGCCTACCGGGCCCTAAAACAGTTGGCCCCAGCGCTCGGCCCCGTGCGCGCCGTCGCCGCCGAAGCCGGAAACCACGGCCCGTTCCGGGACGACACCCCGGTTTTATGGGACTGGGGCATTCACGATGTCGCCCTTTGCCTCGACCTCCTTGGGACCATGCCCATAGCGGGGGGGGCCGATGTGCTCGAAAGCCGCCAAACCGAAGACGGCCTGGGCCAGATCCTCGACTTGAAACTGGTCTTCCCGGACGACGTAAGCGCCGATATCCGCATCGGCAACATGATGGACAAGCGCCGCTGGTTCGCCGCCCATTTCGATACCGCCGTCCTGGTTTTCGACGACCTGGCCCCGAACATGCTGACCCTGCACGCCCCGACCAAGGATTTCACCGCCCCCCATGGTCCCGGCGAAGCCCTCGATATCACCCTTGAGATGCCCCTTGGCGTCGTCGTTAGGGAATTCGTTCAGGCGATCGGAGACGAAGACGACGATCTGGTCAGCCTCGACCTCGGCGTCGCCGCGGTCAGCGTTCTAAGCGATTGCGAAAGGGCGTTGAAGGGATGAGCGGGAACCGGCTTTCCCTGCTGTCCTTGCTTGTCCTGCCGGCCGCTTATTTCGCCCTCACCTTGGTCCTGCGCGAGAGCGGCGGGCCGTTCTGGATCTGGCATACGGTCGATCCCAGTTACTATTATCTTTTCGACGCGCTGAACCTGGTCAACCTGACGCCGCCCGGACACCCGTATCATCCGGGAACGCCGGTCCAGGTCTTGGGCGCCCTGGCCTTGAAATCCGCCTACCCCTGGACCGATGCTTCGGCCATCACCCAGGCCGCCCTGGCCGACCCGGAAAGCCACCTCCGGCTTATCAGCACTTTCTTCATTATTTTAAACACGCTCGGCCTTCTCGCGCTCGGCGGCGTCGCCTATTTTGTTCTGGGCTCCCCGTTGCTCGCCTGGATACTCCAAACCGCGCCGTTCCTCTCGAAGGTCATTCTGAAGAACGCCTATCACGCCAGGCCCGAAGCCTTGCTCGTCCTCACCATGCTGGCGCTCTCGGCCGTTGTCCTGTTCGCGCTCAGGACCGATTCCCTGGACAAGAACTCCAACCGTTACGCCATGGCCTTCGGGGTAATCGCGGGCTTCGGCGTCGCCGTTAAAATAACCGCCGCGCCGCTTTTCCTCCTGCCCGTGTTTCTGCTTGGAAACTTCCGCGCACTCGGCCTCTACGGCGCGGTTTCCCTCGTTTCCCTGCTCGTTTTCACCTCGCCCATCATGGGCTCTTATGACGTTTTGTTCGCCTGGCTCGCAAAAAACACCCAAGGCAGCGGCGATTACGGAAGCGGCGCGCAAACCGTGATCGATCTGGCCCGCTATCCGAAAAGTTTCTTGAAATTGCTGTCCCGCCCGCTTCTTAACGTCCCCCTCTTGCTGTCGATTGTCGCGCTTGCCGCCGCGTGGCGAACCCGGCGCGCCGGCAAACCGGTTCCGGCGATAGAGACCCGGTTTTTAGGCGGATACGCGCTGGCCATAATGGCAGAAGTCGCCCTGGTCGCCAAACAGCCGGTCGCCAATTACATGGTTCCCGCCTATATGCTCGGCCCCTTGGCCCTGGTCGTGCTCGCCCGTTTCACGGCAAATATTAGGCCCTGGCGCGAAACGACCCGCGCCTACGGAAAAAAAGGCATGGCGGCCCTGCTTGTCCTTTTGATCGCGGCTTCGGTCATGGGGTCGTGGAAATTGAACAGGGGCTTAAAAGGCAAGGCGGAAGCGGCGGCTTCGGTCGATGACCGGCTTTTCGGGAAATGCTCGCGGATTTTCTTTTTCCCCGCCTCGAACCGCAACTTCGCCCTGCCCCTGGCCGACTGGTGGACCGGCGGGCGGTTCAAGGCCCAGGTCGCCGCCCAAATCGGAGCCAACGATTTCTGGTTCGAGCAAAACACCATGGAACTGCGGGACGCCTATGGCCCGCGCGACATAAAAAAAATCATTGAAAATTCGGCCTGCGTCTATCTCAGGGGAGGACACGGCGGCCCCATCAGAACCTATTTGAGGGAAACCGTCCCCGGTTTCAAATACGTCTCGTCGTGCTCAACCCGAGACGAGATCGTCATGACCTCGGGCGTCGATTGCAAGGGCAATCTTCAAGCAAATCAGGATTGATCGCATCGGTGCGATCAATCCGCGTTCAAACGCCACGCAGGCTCACGCCCGCTATCGCGGCGGATTACGGCCTTCGCCGCAATCAGAGCAGGTCAGAATCAAACCTTCCATTCAATCCTGACCTGCTCTAAAGCAACCGGTCCGGATAATCGGTGAAAACCGACCGGACGCCCCAACCGAAAAGCGTTTCCGCCCGCCCGTAGTCGTTCACGGTATAGCACCTGAGGTCGAACCCGTTCTCCCTGATAAGCACGGCTTCGGAGCGGCTGAGTTTTTTGTGATTGCAATGCAGGGCCTGGCAATTCAGATCCGTCAGCCGGTCCCGCCAATCCCCGGGCGCGGCATCGACGTTTAACGCCCGGGCCAGGCCGGGGGCGACATCCCTTGCGGCTTCGAGGGCCGGGACGCTGAAGCTCGACAGCAAAAGCCCCCCCAACCCATGGTTTTCCAGGGCCAAGGCGACGGCCCGGCCGGTCTCGGCCTCGCGCCCGGGACAGGGCTTGATCTCGACATTGGCGCAAAGACCGTACGTGACGAAAAGGGAAAGGGTCTCGCCGAGGGTCGGGATGGCCTCGCCGCGGAACATCCCGTCGAACCACGCCCCGGCGTCCAGGCGTCTCAGGTCTTCCAAATCCCAGGCAGCGATGGGGCCTTTTCCATCGGTCGTGCGCTCCAGGGCGTCGTCGTGAAAGACCACCGGTGCGCCGTCCCGTGTCAGCTTGACGTCGAACTCGATCCAACGGGCGCCCAGCTCGGCGGCCTCGGCGAAAGCGATCAAGGTGTTTTCCGGGGCGTGCCCCGAAGCCCCCCGGTGGGCGATGATCTTGTCGTTCAACTCTTCGCTCCCATAGCCTGGCGTTCGCGGCGATAGAGGTAAAGCCCGCTGGCCGCGATGATCCCGGCGCCGAAAACGGTCCAGCCGTCGGGCAGGTCGCCGAAGACCAAAAACCCGAAAAGGGTCGCCCACAGCAGCCCGGAATACTGAAAAGGCGTCACCACGGAAGCCTCGGCCGCCGTATAAGCCTGGATCAGGGCGAAATGCCCGGCGGCGGCGAAAGTTCCCATGAGCGCCATCAACAGCCAGCCAGCCACATCGGGCGTCACCCAGTACCAGGGAACGACGAGGGAACTGACGACGGCCCCCACCGAGGCCGTATAGAGCAGGGTCGTCAAAACCGTATCCGTTCCGCTCAACCGCCGGGTTGAAATTTGATAGAAGGCATGGGTGAAGGCCGCCGCCAACAGGGTCAGGGCCGCCACCTGGGCCACGCCCATGCCCGGACGGACGATGATCAAGGCCCCGGCCAGACCCACCGCCACCCCGGCCCAGCGCTTAGGCCCGACGGTTTCCCCCAGAAGCGGCACGGACAGGGCGGTGATTAAAATGGGCGTCAGGAACATCACCGCCATGGCGTCGGCCACCCCCATGCGGCTGAGGCCGGTAAAGAAGAGCCCCGTGGTCACCAACAACAGGAACGAACGGAATAATTGCAGTTTCAGGCGGTTCGTCGCCAGAAGCTTTTTCAGCCGCGGCGCGAAGAGCAAAACCAGGACCAGGGCATGGAAGACATAACGCGCCCAGACCACTTGGGGCACGGAATGAAACTGGGTCAGGTATTTCGCCGTGGTGTTGACCCCGGCGAACATTATCATGGCCAGCATCATCCACAATATGCCGCGCGTCGCCGCCGGAAGGGCCGACCGGGTCAAGGCCTTACCTTTCCATCAAGGCGTCGTTCATGGCGTTCCAATACGGATCGAGGATATATTCGAGTATGGTGCGCTTGCCCGTCCGAATGCTGGCCACGACCTGCATGCCGGGGAACAAACGGTATTGCAAATTGCCCCGCTGGAACTTGTTGTCCGCGGTTTTGATCCGGACCTTGTAGAAGGGCTGTCCGTTTTCGGTGACCAGGGTATCGGGGCTGACGTTGACGACCGTTCCGTCCAGGCCGCCGAAGCGGGTGGCGTCGGCGGAAGCCAGCTTTATCATGACCGCCTGGCCGGCTTGGACGTAACCGATGTCGCGCGTCGGCAGTTTCGCCTCGATAACCAGCCGGTCGGCGCCGGGAACGATGTCGGCGACTTTATCGCCGGGCTTGAGCACGCCGCCGACGGTCGAGATGTAAAGGGTTTTGATAACCCCGTCGACGGGCGAACGCAGAACCTTGCGCAAAAGCTGGTCGGCGAATTTCTCCATGCGCTTGGAAAGCTCGTTCAAGCTTCTCCGCGCCGCGTCCAGCTCCTTGCGGGTTTCCTCGTTGATGGTTCCCCGGAAGCCTTCCAGCTTGGCCTGGGATTCCTTCAAGGCCGTCTTGGCTTGGTTAAGGGCCGCCTTGTCTTCTTCGATGCCGCCTTCCAGGCGGTTGGCTTCCTTGAGCAGGTCGAGGTGTTCGTAGCGATTCGTCAGGTCGTTTTTGAGAAGCTGATTGCTGATGACGATCCGCTCTTTTTGTAGTTTCAAACCGTTTTTCTGGTTGCGGATGCGCGCCGAGATCTCCTCGATTTGCTGCCTGCGTTGGACGACCGCTTCCCGGTATCCGGTAAGCTGGCTCGCCCTGCGCTTCTTCCGCGCCTCGAACATCTCTACGGCCTGTGTGACCAGATCGGGGTAATCGCTGCGCAATTGGGCGGCGAAATCCGGCTGATCCACTCCATCGGCTTCGGCCAGCAGGCGGGCGATTTCAAGGCGAAGGGACACGATCCGCACACGAAGCTCGCCCACATCCGCCCCACTCGCCGTTTCTTCGAGCGTCGCCAAGGGCTGGCCCCGGACGACCTTGTCCCCTTCCTTGACCATGATTTGGCGAACGATCCCGCCTTCGAGGTGCTGGACCGTCTTTATCTGGGAAGACGGGATCACCTCGCCCACGGCCATGCTGACGATGTTCAACGTGCCGACCGACGCCCAGACGAAAAAGGCGACGACGGCCGCGGCGCACAGGGCGAGGAAGACATGGGGGGCCCGGCCGACGACCCCGTCCGTTTCAAGGTCCGCGGCCTCGAGGCCGGAAGATATCCCCGGAACGCCGTTCATGGTCCGGTTCCTTCCTCGACGGGCCTTTCGGCGTCGCTTTCGACCGCGCGCGGCGGGGTGACGATCCGGGGCACCGGTTTGCTGTTCAGATCGACCACCGTGAAGGCCCCTTTGAGGATCTTCGGGTTGTGGGACAGGGCGATAACGGTCCTGCCCCTTTTCGCCAGATCGTTCATGACCGCGAACACGGTGGCCTGGCCTTGGGCGTCCAGGCCGTCGATGGGTTCGTCGAAGACGGCCAGCATGCCGTCGTTGGCGAGCGCCCGGGCCAGTCCCAAACGACGCCTGATGCCCAGCGCCCAGGTCCGCCCGTTGTCGATCACGGGGGTGTCGAAGCCGTGTTCGCTTTCGTCGATAAAAGACCGCAAGCCGCTGGAATCGATCAGGGTGTTGAGGCCGGACTCGTCCAGGGCGGAATTGGCGGCCAACAGGTTGTCGCGGATGGTCCCGTTCAGGAAAGCCGGTTCCTGGGGCATGTAGATCACCTGCTTGCGCCACCATTCGGGAACCGCCTGGCGCAAATCCAGGCCGTCGATGAAGATCTGGCCGCGGCTCGGATCGCGCAGGCCGAGAAGCAGGCGGGCCAGCGTCGTCTTGCCGGCGCCGTTGCCGCCTGTCACCATCACAACCGCGCCGGGCCCGATGTTGAGGCTGAGCGATTCGAATAACGGCGCGCTTGCCCCCGGATAGAGAAAAGCCACATCGCGGAATTCCAACGCGCCCGAGAAAGACCGCTTCGCCGAACCGGTCTCGGATTCGACGGGCAGCCTGGAAAATTCCCTGAGCGCGTCGAGCGCCTGGCGCGCTTTGGCAAACGTTGACCCCATCATGGCGAAGCGCGATATGGGCTGGAGGCCCCTGGCGGCCAGGATGTTGGCGCCGATCATCGCGCCCACGTCCAACTCGCCCCTGACCACCATGACCCCGCCGACGGCGATGACGCTCAGGCTCATCAGGGCGGCGATGCTTTGGGTGAAGGCCTGTACGTGTCCCTGGCTGGCGGTCAGGCGGCGGCGCAGGTCCTGGACATGGCCCAACTGGGTCTCCCACCCCCGGCGCAGGAAGTCGCCGGCGTTAAACGCGCGCACGGTTTCGGTTTCGCGGATGGCGGTGTTGAGAAGGGCCCCGCCGGCCCCGGAAACCGCGGAAAGGTTCTGGGTCTTTTTCGCCATCGCGCCCGCGTTGAGCGCGCTAAGCGCAAAGACGAGGGCCAGATAAAAAACGACGATCCCGGCCAAAAGGGGGCTTAGGAGGAACAGGACGCCGACGAATAGAAGCGCGAAGGGAACGTCGAGCACGGCGCAGATGTTGGTGGCGTTATAGGCCAACTCCACCGAGACCGCCCCGGACATGATTTCCTGGCGCAAGGGCGGGGGAAGGCGGTCGATGGCCGACTGCTTGATCCTGGTCAGCCTGGCGAACCCGGTCGCGGCGGTCTGCCTGTCCGGCCCGGCGCTGACGCCTTGGGCGAGGCGAATGCGGACCCGGCGGAAGCCGTATTCGAGGGCGACGGCGATGACCGCGCCGACGGTGAGCGTCGCCAGGGTCGCGTCCACCCCCTGGGCGACGTAACGGTTCAGGATCTGGGTGACGTAGAGCGGCGCGGCCAGGGCCAGAATGGTGGCGAAGAAGGTCGCGGCCAGAATCTCACCGGCCAGGACGGGTTTCGCCTTCAAGCGGCTAATAAGCTCGTTCATCGCCTTTTTCCCAATCTGGCGTCATAGGATACGCGGATGCCCGGGTGTCGGCGATAAAAAAAGGGATAAAAAAAGGAATGCCGCACGTCGTCTTGTGGCCAGGACTTCGGCCAAAGCCGCATCAAGTTCCGGTTATTTCGGCAGACGTTATATCGGCGTCTATAACCGCTATGGCGACCGCGGCCGTCTGGCCGTTGCTTCCGTCCGCATCGTAGTAGAGAATTCTGCTCGATGCGTCCTGGAAGAAGTACACCGATGGGCCGGTCAATGCCGT
>VAPH01068198.1_pt1 | contig 14513 bp, 12 predicted proteins | sample 3393861 | NCBI WGS metagenome assembly VAPH01 (sample SAMN08290439, study PRJNA428436) | hydrothermal vent metagenome | isolation source: Deep-sea hydrothermal vent chimney | place: Atlantic Ocean: South-mid Altantic Ridge | reverse complement strand
TACAGGTCGACATCATCAACAGCCCAGCCGGCCCTGTCCAGGACGCGTCTGATTGCGCCGACGGGTGCCGTGGTAAACCATTCGGGCTCCTGTGAAAAGGTTGCATGCGCCACGATGCTTGCCAGCGGCGTCAAACCCATGTCGGAAGCTTTTTGCGCACTCATCAAAACCGTGGCGGCGGCACCGTCGGAAATCTTTGACGAAGTTGCGGCTGTCACGGTGCCATCTTTTTTAAACGCAGCGCGCAGGCCTGGAATCTTGTCCACCTTGCATGCCGGTGGGTCCTGGTCTTCGCTGACCACACTGTCGCCGCGCCGTGATGTGACTGTCACCGGGGTGATTTCATCTTTGAACTCACCCGCCATGGCGTGCAGGGCGCGTTCGATGGAAGCAATGGCAAACGCATCCTGTTGCTCACGCGTAAAACGATACTTCTCAGCGCAGCGCTCGCCGTAGACCCCCATCATTAATTTGTCGTCCGGATCCTGCAGGCCGTCAGTGAACATGTGATCCAGGACTTCTCCATGGCCCATCCGGTAACCGCTGCGGGCTTTCGGCAGCAGGTAAGGCGCAAGCGTCATGTTTTCCATACCACCTGCTACGACGATGTCAGCCGAGCCGGCCACGATCTGGTCATGGCCAATCTGCATGGCTTTCATGGCAGAACCGCAGACCTTGTTAATGGTCACTGCCCCGGCAGCGTTGGCTATGCCTGCTTTCCGTGCTGCCCGGCGGGCGGGTGCCTGGCCAACCCCTGCAGACAGAACACAACCCATCAAGACATCATCAACTGCGTCAGGCGGTACGCCGGCGTGCTTGAGCGCACCGCGTATGGCCGTGGCGCCGAGTTCATCCGCGGATACGGTGGCAAACTGGCCCTGAAAAGAGCCGATGGGGGTGCGCATGGCACCGACAATGACGACTTTGTTATTCATTTAAAAAAACTCCAGCTAATTATGATCTGTTGTATAACGTAGGAGGGACCAGCTGTGCTGGTCGCGATGGTCAAACCATGTAACAATTTTAAAAAATCGCGACCAGCACAGCTGGTCCCTCCTACAGCGCGACCGGGCATTACACCGATCTGCGGTTGATTCGTGTTTATAGCCCCACCAGTTCGCGGCCGATCAGCATTTTACGGATCTCGTTGGTGCCGGCTCCAATTTCATACAATTTGGCGTCCCGCAAAATGCGTCCCGCCGGGTAGTCGTTGATATAACCATTGCCACCGAGTGACTGTATGGCCTCCAGCGCTACCTTGACGGCGCTGGTTGAGGCCTGTAACAGGCAGGCGGCCGGGTCGATGCGTGAACGTATCCCTGCATCGTAGTCTGCCGCGACACGGTAAACATAGGCACGGGATGATTGCAGTGCTGTGAACATATCAGCCAGCTTGGCCTGCATGATGCCGAACGAGCCGATGGCCCGGTTAAATTGCTTGCGTTCCCGCATATACGGTATGACGAGGTCGAGGCAGGCCTGCATCAGCCCCAGCGGGCCACCGGACAGTACCAGCCGCTCGGTATCAAGACCACCCATCAGCAGCTTGACACCCCGGTGGACTTTACCGAGGACGTTTGCAAGCGGAATGCGGCAGTTCTCAAACACCAGTTCGCAGGTGTTGGAACCGCGCATACCGAGCTTGTCGAGCTTTTGAGCAGTGCTGAAGCCGGGCATGTCCTTTTCTACCAGAAACGCCGTCATGCTTGATGAACCTGCCTCCTTCCCGGCGGTGCGCATATAGACGATCAGCACATCGGCCTCGGGACCATTGGTAATCCACATTTTGGATCCGTTGGCCAGCCAGTAATCACCCTGCAGTTCTGCACGGCAGGTCATGGAACCCACCACATCGGACCCGGCACCCGGCTCTGACATGGCCAGTGCACCGACCAGTTCACCGCTGCACAGCCCCGGCAGATATTTTTGGCGCTGGTCATCGGTACCATTTTTGTTCAGGTTGTCCATGCACAGGTTGCTGTTGGCGCCGTAGGATAAACCCACGGATCCTGAAGCCCGGGAGATTTCTTCCATCGCCACCACATGTGCGAGGTAGCCCATCTCTGAGCCGCCCAGTGATGCCGGGACGCTCATGCCGAGCAAGCCGAGCTCACCCAGCTTGGGCCACAAATCCTGCGGGAAGGCATTACTGGCATCGATATCCTGTGCGCGTGGTGCGATTTCCTGCTCGGCGAAGCGCCGCACGGTGTCGCGCAGCAACTCGAGGTCTTCATTTAATGGCATTTGTACCTGCATGGTGTCACCTGTGCCTATGGTTTTGTCAGCAGCCGTTGTGGCGTTCACGCCCGGGGAAGCGATGCGGCTGGCCCATATGCGGCAGCTTGAGCTTGCCGATAACCTCGATACGCTCTTCCGCCATGCGGTCAGCAGCCTTGTAACTGGGGATACCGTCGCGCTCAGCGATGGCGAATATCTTGCTGAGGTTGTAATAGATGGTGCGTGACATGCGCAATGCGCGTTCCTTGTTCCAGCCTTCGAACTCGATGGACACGTTCATCAAGCCACCCGCGTTCACTGCGTAATCGGGGGCATACAGGATGTCGCGCTCAGCCAGTTCATCGCCGGATGCTTCGGTGGCCAACTGGTTGTTGGCGGCACCGGCGACCACTTTGAATTTGAAGCGTGGAATGGTTTCTTCATTGACCACAGCGCCCAGTGCGCAGGGGCTGAATACATCTGCCTCCACATCATATATATCGTCAAGGCCGACGGCCTCAGCGCCCAGTGCCACGGCCTCGGCCACGGCGTCTGCATTGAAATCGGTGACAAACACCTTGCTGCCGGCCTCACGCAGTAATTTGATCAGGTTGATGCCGACATGGCCGGCGCCCTGCACAGCAAAACTGTAGTTACCCACTTCCTGGTCGCCGAATTTCCACTGCAAAGCTGCTTTAATGCCTTGCAGCGTGCCGTAGGCGGTGTAAGGGGAGGGGTCGCCTGAGCCGCCATGTACCTGGTGCACACCGACCACGTTGTTGGTCTCCTGGAACAGGAATTCCATGTCGTTGACATCGATACCGACATCCTCGGCGGTGATGTAGCGGCCGTGCAGGCTGTCGATAAACCGCCCGAAGGCGCGGAACAGGGCTTCTGATTTGTCTTTGCCGGGGTCACCGATGATGACCGCCTTACCGCCACCGAGGTTCAGGCCGGATACCGCAGCCTTGTAGGTCATGCCGCGCGACAGGCGCAACACGTCATCCAGCGCTTCCTGTTCCGAGGCATACGGCCACATGCGCAGGCCGCCCAAGGCCGGGCCGAGCACCGTGTTGTGAATGGCGATGATGGCTTTCAGGCCCGCATCGGCGTTATTGCAGAATACGATTTGCTCGTGTTCCGTGCTTTCAATCGATTCGAAAATTCCCATTAGTGCCCTCAGGAAGCGATTCTCGCTTGGAAAAGGCCATGCAGACCAGGCATGAAACAAAGATCTGCAAGACACGTAAATTGGCCAGACAGAGTATCTGGAGGACTGTCCGGCAAGCTGCCGAAATCAGCTCTTTATTGTACCTGATTCCTGTTTTACAGACACCTTATCAGACAGCATATTGGGCAGGTAATTCAGGTCATTTGAGAGACTGCATCAAGAGATCATCACAGGGCATTTGTAATAAAAAGCAAAAAAAGGGTTGACAGGGCTTTTTGAGAATGGGATAAAGCCAGCATGTCAAAGCATTTGCAACAACTGAATGACCGTTTACAGCACGCAAGCCATAAGGCCGGCGCTGCCGTTCGAGCCGTTTCGTTGCAAGCAAATTTGGACCTGGCTCTGGTGCTAGTGCTAGTGATTATTCCGACACTCAGCGGGGTAGCTTTGATCGCATAGCGTAACAGACCAAACAACAGCAAAACCCCGCAACCGCAAGGAAGCGGGGTTTTTTTTAAGCAGTACGTTTTTTGGAAGTGCAATAACGAAAACCAATTTGAACAAGCAGGCAAGAGGACTTAGCCAATGAAATTATTTACCGAAGCAGATGTGAGCCGCGATGCGTTGCAGGGCATGACCATAGCCGTACTGGGTTATGGCAGCCAGGGCAAGGCGCATGCCCAGAACCTGCGCGACTCAGGTTATGAAGTCATCATCGGTGCGCGCAGCGGCGGGCCTTCAGCGCTTGATGCCGCCGACAGTGGTTTTGCAGTCATGCCTTTTGATGCGGCTGCCAAACGTGCCCAGGTCATCTGCATGTTGATGCCGGATATGGCCCAGCCGCAGATCTTCGCGGACATTCGGGAAAACCTCGAGGACGGTGACGTGCTGTTGTTTGCACACGGCTTCAACATACATTTCGGTGCCATTGAGGCGCCTGCCGGCATCGATGTGATCATGGTTGCACCCAAGTCGCCCGGTGACCTGGTGCGACGCCAGTACCAGCAGGGCCGCGGCGTGCCGTGCCTGCGCGCCGTGCACCAGGATGCCAGTGGCGAGGCCGCGGAACGTGCGTTGAGCTATGCGCACGGCCTCGGCGGTACCCGTGCCGGGGTACTGGATACGACCTTTGCAGAGGAAACCGAGACTGACCTGTTCGGCGAGCAGGCGGTCCTGTGTGGCGGTGCCAGCCAACTGGTCATGCATGGTTTTGAGACGCTGGTGGAGGCGGGCTACCAGCCCGAAGCTGCCTATTTTGAATGCCTGCATGAGCTGAAGCTGATCGTTGATCTGATGTACGAAGGCGGTCTGGACAAGATGTATGAGTTTATTTCCGATACGGCTTCTTACGGTGACCTGGTATCCGGGCCGAGAATCCTGGATGACGGTGTCAAAGATCGCATGCGGGACGTTCTTAAAGACATCCAGGACGGCAGCTTTGCGCGCCGGTGGATGGCTGAATATCAATCGGGTTCAAAAAACTACCAGGCCATGCTGGCGGAGCGCCGTGCGCACCCGATTGAAACCACGGGCCGCAAATTACGCGATCGCATGAGTTGGATCGCCAAGCCCAAAAAGGCGAAAGCTGCCTAGCGCAACAGACCCTGAGGAATACCCGCATGAAAGCTTCCACACATTTAGCCCCGCAACTGCGCAGCGGTTCGCAGATACTGATCAGGGCGCTTGAACGCAATGGTGTAAAGCAGATCTTCGGCTACCCGGGCGGCACCATCATGCCGGTGTATGACGCACTGGTTGGTTCGGGCCTGAAACACTATTTGTGCCGGCATGAGCAGGGTGCTGCACTGGCCGCCGATGCGTATGGCCGGGTTACCCGCAAGGCCGGTGTTTGCATGGCCACTTCCGGGCCGGGTGCCACCAACCTGGTGACCGGCATTGCCAATGCGTTTATGGATTCGGTGCCGATGGTGGTCATCACAGGACAGGTGCCGACCGCCTTGCAGGGTACCGATGCCTTCCAGGAAGTCGATATCTTCGGCATTACATTGCCGGTCGTGAAGCACAGTTATATCGTCCGCAATGTCGCCGATATCCCGCGCATTGTTAACGAGGCGTTTGAGTTGGCAGAAGGTGGCCGTCCCGGGCCCGTGCTGATCGATTTTCCGAAGGATATTTCCGCCGGCATGGGTGAGGTAGCCGATGCCTCACCGCCACCCCGGCCGGAAGTTCGCCTGCCCGATAGCAGTGCTTTGCAGGCAGCCGGCGAGATGTTGTCCGCTGCGCGGCGGCCGTTGATCATTGCCGGAGGCGGTATTGCCATATCGGATTCCGTGGCGGCGTTCCGCCAGTTTGCCGCTCGCACCGGTGTACCAGTCACCACCACGTTAAAAGGCCTGGGTGTGATGCCGGCAGATGATCCGTGTTACGTGGGCATGCTGGGGATGCACGGCAATGGTGCGGCCAATCACGCGGTGCAAAATTGTGATGTCCTGATGGTTGTCGGTGCACGCTTTGATGACCGCGCAACGGGCCATCTGGCACAGTTTGCACCGTCGGCACGCATCATCCACCTGGATATCGACCCGGCGGAGATTTCCAAGCTGCGCAAGGCGGATGTCGCCATCGTCGGCGAACTGGCGCCGGCGCTGGCAGGTATCCGGCCGGAACGCAAGGCCAGGGCAACCTGGTGTGCGCAATGTGCAGGCTGGAAAAAGGAATTTGCCTGGCGTTACGACGCGCCCGGCGAAGGTATATACGCACCAAAACTGTTGCGCGATTTATCCGCGGCCCGCCCCGAGGGCATGACCATTACCTGCGATGTCGGGCAGCACCAGATGTGGGTGGCGCAACACTGCAAATTCAATGACCCGCTGGAGCATATTTCCTCTGGTGGTCTGGGCACCATGGGTTACGGCCTGCCGGCCGCAATCGGTGTCAAGATCGCCAAACCGGAAGCGACAGTAGTGTGTGTCTCGGGTGACGGCTCCATCATGATGAACATCCAGGAGCTTGCCACGCTTAAACGTTACGGCATAGAGGTCAAGATACTGTTGTTCGACAACTCCGCGCTCGGGCTGGTGCGCCAGTGGCAGGAACTGTTCTTCAACGCCAACTACAGTGAGGTTGATCTTTCCGATAACCCGGACTTTGCGCTGGTTGCCAGCGCTTTTGGTATCCAGTCCAAATCCATTGATCGGCCTGCAGAAGTGACCGAAGCCCTTGCGTGGCTGCTCGATGCACAGGGCCCGGCTCTGCTGCACGTCACGATCGACCCGATGGAAAACGTCTGGCCGCTGGTGCCGCCGGGTAAACCCAATCACAAGATGATCAAGTCGAACCCGGCAAAGGGAAGGTAGAGCAGACATGAACCACACATTACGAGTCCAGCTTTCCAGCGTTGAAGGTGCCGTGATCCGCGCCCTGGGCTTAATTGAGCGCCGCGGCTACAGCCTCAACACGTGTTCAGTCAGTGAGTCTGACGGCACGGGCCGGACCATGGAAGTAACGGTGACATCCGGCCGTCCCGGTGACCTGCTCAAGCGCCAATTGGAACGGCTGCACGATGTCTATCATGTTGAATTAATACCGGTAGCAATTGTTAACCCGCATCAGCCGGGTGTACGAGCAATCACCAGGAGAGTTTAGATGAGTCGCAAAATCCATATATTTGACACCACTCTGAGAGATGGCGAGCAAAGCCCCGGTTTCAGCATGAGCCTCGGTCAGAAACTGCGGGTTGCGCGGGTGCTGGCAGAATTGAAGGTGGATATTATCGAAGCCGGTTTTCCAGCGGCATCACCGGGAGATTTCGACGCAGTACATGCAGTTGCCTCGGAAATTGAGGGCCCGGTGATCGCCGCTTTATGTCGCACCATTCCACGTGACATCGAACGGACCGTGCTGGCGTTGGAGCCGGCCGGCAAGTCGCGCATTCACACCTTTATCGCAACCAGCCCGATTCATCGGCGTGAAAAGCTCAATATGAGTCGCGATGAAGTGCTTCGCAGTGCCGTCAACGGCGTCACGATGGCTGCTGCAGCGAGTGAAGACGTTGAGTTTTCCGCCGAAGACGGCATTCGAACCGAACGGCAGTTCCTGGCTGACATTCTGCAGGCCGTGATTGAGGCCGGCGCCACCACCGTCAACATTCCGGATACGGTGGGTTATGCAACCCCGTCCGAGATGTATGACCTGTTTCGCTGGCTGCGCAAGTCAGTACCCGGCATTGAGAACGTGCGCGTCAGCACCCACTGCCACGACGATCTCGGATTGGCGGTGGCCAATTCCCTGGCTGCCGTGGAAGGCGGGGCTACACAGATCGAGTGTGCGCTCAACGGCATTGGTGAGCGGGCCGGAAACTGCGCGCTGGAAGAAGTCGTGATGGCCTTGCGCACACGTTCAGATCACTATGATGTTGAAATTGGTGTTGATACCCGTCGCCTGATGGCAGCCAGCCACTTGCTGGCCGCAGTGACCGGTAATTTTGTGCCGCGCAACAAGGCCATTGTCGGGGAAAATGCCTTTGCACACGAAGCCGGAATCCACCAGCATGGCATGCTCGCTTCGCGGGATACCTATGAAATCATGCAGCCACAGGATGTCGGCCTGCAGAAGTCACAACTGATTCTGGGCAAACACAGCGGTCGCCATGCGGTTGTGGATCGCGCCAGGGAGATGGGCTACAAGCTGGAAGAGGGTGAGATTGAAGCGATCATGGTGCGCTTCAAGGAACTCGCGGATGTCAAAAAGCGCGTATTTGATTCGGACCTCGAAGCCATCATAACCGGCAGCCAGACCGGCGCCATCGGCCCCTGGTCATTGAACTGGCTCAGCGTGGTCAGCCGTGTCAATGGCGAGACCGAGCCCACCGCTTCGCTGACCTTGGCGCATGTGGACGGCAGCACCAGTACCCATACCGGCGATGGTGACGGCCCGGTTGAGGCCATGGTGCATGCACTCGAACAGGTCACCGAAACCAAGATCAAAGTGCTCAGCCTGGCCATGCGCAGCATATCGCTGGGTGAGGACGCCCAGGGTGAGGCCAGCATGCGGGCCACGGTGGACGGCGTCGAATTCAGCGGTCACGGTTTATCGACCGATATCGTCGCAGCCTGTGCAGAAGCCTTGCTGGAAATCATCAATCGCGCGACGCGTAGCGCCGCACAGTTAAAGCAATCCAATGCCGCCTGAAAATGGGCTGCCGGACAAAGGAACGGGTTAATGGCAATGAATGAAACAGAAACGATCTGGCACAACGGCGAGTACGTCCCGTGGCATGAAGCGACCACACATGTGTTGTCCCACGCAATTCATTATGGCTCCAGCGTGTTCGAAGGTATTCGCGTATACGACCGCCTCGGCAAGCCAGTGGGCTTCAGGATGCGCGAACACATGCAGCGCCTGTTTGACTCCGCCAGGGTGTATCGTTTCGAGATTCCCTACGATATCGACACGTTAATGGAAGTTTGCCGGCAACTGGTTTTGCGCAATGGTCTCAGCAGCGCCTACCTGCGACCGGTGGCCTTTCGTGGCTATGGCTCCCTCGGTGTGGCCCCAAAAGAAAACCTGCCGATTGATGTTTCGATTGCGGCTATGGAATGGGGTGCTTACCTCGGTGAGGAAGCCCGCGAGCAGGGTGCCAGGGTATGTATTTCCAGTTGGAACCGGGTGGCACCCAATACCATACCCGCCGGGGTCAAGGCCGGTGGCAACTACCTGTCCAGCCAGTTGATCAGCATGGAAGCGCATCGTCTCGGTTATGACGAAGGCATCGGGCTGGCGCCGGACGGCACGCTCAGCGAAGGCGCTGGCGAAAACCTGTTCATGGTCAAGGACAATGTCCTCATCACGCCGCCGCAGGCGGCCTCGATACTGGCAGGCATCACCCGCGACAGTGTCATCCGCCTGGCGCATACGATGGGTATCGAAGTGCGTGAAATGCCATTGTCGCGCGAGGCGCTCTATCTTGCCGACGAGTTATTTTTTACCGGTACTGCGGCTGAAATTACCCCCATCCGCTCGGTGGATGACCTGGCGATCGGCAGCGGTTGCCGCGGACCCCTGACCGAGAAAATCCAGGCAACGTTTTTCGGCCTGTTCGATGGTCGCACCGAGGATCGTTTTGGCTGGCTGGAGCCACTCGAAGCGGATGAGGGCGGCGCGCAGGAGGTCAGTGGTGTCTGTGCCTGAATCCGCATTGAAGTCCCGGTCCTGGTCCCTGTTTGACAAGCTGTGGCAAGCCCATGTGGTACAGCCACAGAGCGAAACAGCCCCGGCCATCATCTATATTGACCTGCACCTGGTGCATGAGGTGACTTCTCCGCAGGGCTTTGACCTGCTGCGTGAAAAAGGTATTTCCGTGCGCCGTCCGGAGCGCACCCTGGCGACCCTGGATCACTCGACGCCGACCCTGCCGGCTGCGGCCGATGGGCAACGTCCTTACATTTCACCACAGGCCCATCACCAGGTGCAGACCTTGCGGGAAAACTGTCGGGAATTTGCCATTGAACTGCATGACTGGGACAGCCCGTCGCGTGGTATTGTGCATGTGATGGGCCCTGAGCTGGGGGCCACGCAACCGGGTATGACGATCGTGTGCGGCGACAGTCATACGAGCACGCACGGCGCCTTCGGCGCACTGGCGTTCGGCATCGGCACCACCGAGGTCGGCTACGTGCTGGCCACGCAGTGCCTGTTGCAGAACAAGCCCAAAAGCATGCGTATTAATGTGCATGGCAAGCTGGCTGAAGGTGTCACCGCCAAAGACCTGGCACTGAACATCATCCGTCACCTGGGCATGAACGGTGGTACCGGTTATGTGATTGAATATGCCGGTGAGGCTGTGCGCAGCCTGGATATGGAAAGCCGGATGACGCTGTGCAACCTGACCATTGAGGCGGGTGCGCGGGCCGGCATGATCGCCGCAGACGAGGTGACCATCGATTATTTGCGCGGGCGGGCCAAGGTGCCCCAGGGTGAGGCCTTTGAGCAGGCTGCTGGAAAGTGGCTGCAACTGAGCTCTGATACGGGCGCGGTTTTTGACCGGGAAATAGACCTGGACGCATCCGGCATGCGCCCAACCATCACCTACGGCACGGATCCCGGCATGTCGGTCACCATCGGTGAACCGGTGCCTGCAGCAACCGGTAGCAGTCAGGAAAAAGCCCTGCAATACATGGGATTCCGTGCGGGGCAAGCAATGCGCGAGCGCAGCGTGGACATTGTTTTTGTGGGTAGCTGCACCAATGGGCGAATCAGTGACCTGCGCGCAGCGGCAAACGTGCTGCGCGGGCGAAAGCTGGCAAAACATGTGCGCATGCTGGTTGTGCCCGGCTCGGAGAACATCCGCAGGCAGGCCGAACAGGAAGGCCTGCACGAGGTGTTCTGTGCGGCGGGCGCCGAATGGCGCTTACCGGGTTGTTCCATGTGTATCGGTATGAACGGGGATATCGTGCCGCCCGGAAAGACGGCGGTATCGACCTCTAATCGCAATTTTGAAGGCCGTCAGGGCGCGGGTTCGCGGACCTTGCTGGCCAGCCCTGAAACCGCTGCAGCCTGCGCAGTTTTGGGCCATGTGGCCGGTGTTGCGGATCTTGCAGCAGTGCAGGAGGTCGCCTGATGCGGGCTTTCACCAAATTGACAGGGCGGATACTGGTATTGCAGCAGAAGAATATTGATACCGACCAGATCATTCCCGCACGTTACCTCACGGCAACCAGCTTTGCCGGTATTGGCGAGCATGCCTTTGCCGACTGGCGGTTCGATGCCGCAGGTGATCCAGTGCCCGGGCATGTATTGAATGAGCCCCGTGCGCGGCACAGTCCCATCCTGGTAGGTGGGCACAATTTCGGTTGTGGTTCGTCGCGTGAGCATGCACCACATGCCTTGCTGGGCTTTGGTTTTCAGGTCGTGATCAGTTCTCAGATCGCGGACATATTCCGCAGCAACTCACACAACGTCGGTCTGTTGCCGGTGGTGCTTGAAGCCAGGCAACATGCCAGCCTGCTGCAGATGGATGGCGAAGAAATCACGGTTGATCTTGATCAGTGTGTCGTGCGTGTTCGTGCTGCCGATGGTGCGCAGCAGAACTGGGCGTTTACGATCGATCCGTTCGCGCGTCATTGCCTGTTGCGCGGGCTGGACAGATTCAATTTTCTAAACCAGGCAGAAGATGCCATTTTGGCATACGAGGAAAGGCAATGAGCACGAAAATTTCGAATGCAGAAAACCCGGGTAAAAAAATCATCCTGCTGCCTGGTGACGGCATCGGGGCTGAAGTGATGGCTGAAGCCGAATTGCTGATGAGCGGCCTGGCCAAAGAGTATAACGTCACCCTGGACTTGCAGACCGAGCTTATCGGTGGTGTGGCCATGGATGAAACCGGTGAGCCTTTGCCGGAAAAAACGCTCGCCGCCTGCCGGCAGGCCGATGCCATCATTCTCGGCGCGGTCGGCGGTCCGCAATGGGCTGATCCGAATGCACAAAAGCGTCCTGAGCAGGGCCTGCTGCAGTTGCGTAAGGCGCTTGGCCTGTATGCCAATCTGCGACCGGTCCGCCTGCACCCGAAACTGGCCAATGCCAGCCCGCTGAAACCTGAATACCTGGAAGGTGTGGATCTGATCGTGGTGCGGGAATTAACCGGTGGCAGCTATTTTGGCGAAAAACAGGAAGGTGACGATTTCGCCTCTGATGCCTGTACCTATTCGCGCGAAGAAATTCAGCGCGTGGTCATCAGGGCCGCCGACATTGCGCGTGAACGCTGCGGTACGCTGACGATGATCGACAAAGCCAATGTGCTGGCGACATCACGTTTGTGGCGTAAGGTGACAGCGGATGTCATGGCTGAGTTTTTTCCGGACGTTCGTTATGAATTTATGCTGGTCGATGCGGCAGCCATGTATATCGTTTCCAACCCGGCCCGCTTTGATGTCATCGTTACCGAGAATATGTTCGGCGACATCCTTACCGATGAGGCATCCATGCTGGTCGGTTCCATGGGCATGTTGCCGTCGGCGTCACTGGGGGCCGGCAAGTTCGGTCTGTATGAGCCCATTCACGGTTCTGCACCGGATATCGTCGGCAAGGGCATCGCCAACCCTTTCGGTATGTTGGCATCGGTCGGCATGATGTTCGATTACAGCCTCGGCATGAAAGAGGCGGCGCGGCGTATTGAACTGGTTATCTGGAACTGTATTTCCAATGGTGAATGCACGCCTGACCTGGGTGGCACCCTGACTACCCGCGAAGCCGGCGCGGCCATGCGCAGGCGCCTGGGTGAGTACTACCTGTCCCATGTGGCCTATGGTTGATGCCGGATCAGTTTGATGCGCAACGGGCCTGAGACTGACTGGGCGGGTGATTGCCTGCGCCGCGCGCTGCGAGCGCCGGTGTATGACCTGGTGCGGCGCACGCCGCTGGAACAGGCCACGGGCTTATCCGCTCGCATCGGCCAGAAGCTTTGGTTAAAGCGCGAAGATTTACAACTCACGTACTCTTTTAAGTTGCGTGGCGCGTACAACTGCATTCGGCAACTGACAGAGGAAGACCGCAGCAAGGGTGTGGTGGCAGCCTCAGCCGGAAACCATGCGCAGGGAGTGGCACTGTCTGCCCGCGAGTTGGGGGTCGCGGCGACAATTTTCATGCCCTGTACGACACCCCGGATAAAGGTCCGCGCAGTCAGGGCACTCGGTGCCCGTATTGAGCTTGCCGGTGATGATTATGATGCGGCTTGTGAAAAAGCCATTGCCTTCAGCCGGCAAAGTGGCGCTTATTTTATTCACCCATTCAATAACCTGGATGTCATCGCCGGGCAGGGTACGCTGGGTATCGAGATCACCCAGCAACTCGCATCCCCACCCGGCATCATTTTTTTACCGATTGGCGGTGGTGGTCTTGCCGCGGGTGTTGCAGCGACCGTTAAAGCTGTATACCCGAGCGTTCGCATTATCGGAGTTGAGCCAGAGGATGCTGCCAGCATGCAGGCAGCCCTCGAAGCGGGCGCACCAGTGGATATTGGTACCACTGGTATATTCGCTGATGGTGTAGCGGTTCGAAAAGTAGGCAAGACCACCTTTGAGATGTGCAGGGCCCTGGTCGATGAAGTAATCACCGTCAGCGTTGACCAGGTGTGCGCAGCGGTTAAAACAATATTCGAGGAGGTGCGTGCGGTGGCCGAACCTGCCGGCGCACTGGCCGTCGCCGGCGCCATTCAGTTCGCCGCGCGGCAGGCCGGCAAGCATCTGCCTGAGGGTGACTGGGTGGCTGTGATCAGCGGCGCCAATGTCAATTTTGATCGCCTGGGACACGTGGTGGAACGGTGTGCGCTGGGCGAAGGTAAAGAAGCACTGCTGGCGGTCACAATTCCTGAGCGAGCGGGAAGCTTTCTGCGCTTTTGCCAAATTCTGGGTGAATCCTCAGTCACCGAATTCAACTACCGCTTTGCCGGTAAACGTAACGCCCACGTATTTGTCGGTGTGCGCCTGGAAGAATCCTCCCGTCACCTGCAGACCAGGCTGTCAGACGCCGGTTATGGCGTTAAGGATCTTTCCAATAACGAGGTTGCCAAACTGCACCTGCGCCACCTTGTCGGTGGCCGCTTGCCGTCCAGCGAGCGTGAAAGATTGTATCGTTTTGAGTTTCCGGAACGACCAGGGGCCCTGCTCGAGTTTCTGAGTGTGCTGGCCGGTCGCTGGTCCATCAGCCTGTTCCACTATCGCAACCACGCTGCCGCCAATGCCCGCATCCTGGCCGGTTTCCTGGTGCCATCCGAGGATGAGGGTACCTTTCACCAGTTTCTCGAGGAGACCGGCTATCGCTTTACCGATGAAACCGAAAACGCGGCCTGTATGGAGTTCCTGTCTGCACCAGAGGTTATGCTGCAAGGCGTGAAAACGGTGGCAAGTTGAGCATGCGGGCCTGCACGTGCCGCCAAAATTCTATTTATTACGCGGTCTTAGAACCTTTTCCGCTTGCGTAATTTCGGGCTTATAAGTAATCTCTTGCCTGGGCTTCCGTATTTGGGGGCCTGTTGATACAAGGATAGAGCCGCAAGTCACCCTGGTTTCTGGTCAATGGGATAACAGGCCGGCATTGAAGGAGTTTGCCAGCATGGAAGCAAAAAAGGGCGGTGCGCTCGGCTACCTGGTCGAAGTCACCGGTGATTCGT
>VAPH01000321.1_pt1 | contig 14515 bp, 8 predicted proteins | sample 3393861 | NCBI WGS metagenome assembly VAPH01 (sample SAMN08290439, study PRJNA428436) | hydrothermal vent metagenome | isolation source: Deep-sea hydrothermal vent chimney | place: Atlantic Ocean: South-mid Altantic Ridge | reverse complement strand
GGATGGCTTTATCCAGCAGGAGAATAACTACATCACACGGATACGTGAACTGGAATCTGAACTGCAGGCACATAAACAATATAAAGTTGAAATTGAGGATATCAAGCGATCCAAGGCCTGGCACATGATAGAGTGTGCGCGCGAGCTGATCTATGATCGTTTGCTTGGCCGACTGCCTTCATTGCGTAACAGGGCCCTTACAGTTACCCGGCCAGGAGATAGTGCGACAAGCATTGAAAACAAGGCGGGGGATGGAAATCATTATACTTACACTTTCGTCGAGGCGGAAAGTGAATGGGTAAAAAAAGAGATATCAAAGTTTGATAAAAAACCGCTGATCAGCCTGGTGATGCCCGTCTTCAATGTTCCCCCAAAGTGGCTGAAGCTTGCCATTAAGAGTGTAGAGTGCCAGCTCTATGAAAACTGGGAACTTTGTATTGTCGACGATGCCTCCAGTTCTGAAGAAACCGTAAATTATCTCAAAACGATTCGACACCCACGCATTAGAATCCGCTATCTGGATAATAACCGAAATATCTCCGGTGCAACCAATGAAGCGATACGGTTTGCCAAAGGTGAATATCTGGCCTTCATGGATAATGATGATGAACTAACACCGGATGCAGTGTTTGAAATGGTTAGAGCAATTAATGAATTTGATGCAGACATGATCTATTCCGATGAAGACTTTATTGGTCTTGACGGCAACTATTGTGACCCACACTTCAAGCCGGATTTTTCCCCGGATCTGCTGTTATCACATAACTATATTACACATTTTGTGGTGGTCAAAAAGCAACTGGCCGAGGAGGTAGGCCTGCTGGACAGCCATTATGATGGTGCACAGGATCATGAATTTTTATTGCGTGTAACAGAAAAGTCTCTACGGATACATCATGTACAAAAAGTGTTATATCACTGGCGTAGAAGTGAAACATCGACCAGTTTTAGTCCAGACGCCAAGCCGGGTGCGTTAATCAGCGCACGCATGGCGCTACAGTCAACACTGGAAAGGCGAAAAATAGATGCGGACTTGATAGATGAAAAAGAGCCTTTCTTTTTTCGTGTTAAGCGGCGTATAAAAGGCTCTCCACGGGTGAGTATTGTCATTCCCTTTCGTGATAAACCGGATCTTCTGAACACCTGCATCAATTCCATACTCGACTATTCGACCTGGGATAATTATGAGATTGTCGCGGTATCCAACAACAGTCGCTCCAGCGAAACCTTTGGCCTGATTCATCAGCTGGAAGAAAAGTCACCGCGCTTTCATTGCGTGGAATTTAATGAAGAATTCAATTTCTCCCGTGTAATCAATTATGGCGTAAGTCAGTCTAAGGGGGAGTATTTGATTATCCTGAATAATGATATAGAGATTATTAGCTGGGACTGGATAGAAGCGATGTTGGAACAATCGCAGCGTGAAGAAGTTGGCGCCGTGGGTGCGAAACTCCTCTATCCTAATAACACTGTTCAGCATGCAGGGATAATTATCGGTCTGGGCGGCTACGCAGGGCACTCTCACAAACATACTCGCGCCAACAGTCCGGGTTATTTTAATTTGCTCCAGTCTATTCACAATGTTTCAGCCGTAACGGGTGCCTGCATGATGATTTCACACAGCAAGTTCGATTCTATCAATGGTTTCGATGAAGAAAATTTCAAAATCGCCTACAACGATGTGGATTTCTGTCTGCGTTTAAGAGACCAGGGCCTGCTGAATATTTTTACACCTTATGCCGAGCTGTATCACCATGAGTCAATATCAAGAGGTTATGAGGATACCGATGAAAAACAGCAACGCTTCAGTGGTGAAAAGAAGCGGCTAAGAGAAAGGCATGCCAAAATATTTGAACAGGGGGATCCCTACTACAACCCGAATCTGACCCATGACCGTGAGGACTACAGCATCCGTTAGGCGGATGTGAAGGCTTATCTGTGAGTACGTTGACCCAGACATTGCCAGATAAAATCTGGCCGGGTCGTGGTACGGCCTGTTTGATCTCCGGCTATGCCACCAACGAGAGTTTACTCCAGGGTATCCGTGTGCAGGCAGATGGGTTATTGTCATCATCAACCCTGTTGCAGCTGGCGGCAGCACAGATTGATGACTGTTGCACGACAATTAGCCCCCGTTCATGTCTACTCTCAGGGTTTACAACACTGGTCAAGTTTCTACCGGTCAAACAGACGAAAGAACTTAGAGTTGAAGTTCGTGCCGACTTTAAGGCAAACCAGTCTGAAATAATAGACCAAAGCACAATTAAGCTAATGTATGAAAACCCTGTTAGTGAGGCCGGGATACCGGGCTGCAATGTTGTTATTTGTATGGCCTGTTGGGAACCTGATGAAGAGCATTTAAAGCGCCAAATAGAATCCATTAAGGCACAGACACTCAGATCCTGGCATTGTATTATTAACGATGATGCTTCTTCTGATGAAACCTGGGCGCGCTATCGGGAAATCATAGGTGATGATTCGCGTTTCAGTCTGTTCAGAAACGAAAATAACCTCGGTTTTTACAGAAATTTTGAAGTTGCATTATCCAGAGTACCGGAGAATGTCGATTACGTCGCTATGGTCGATCAGGATGATGACTGGTATCCGGAAAAGTTGGCCACCACTGTGGCCGCATTTGATGAGGATACGATGCTGGTTTATTGCGATATGCGTATCATCGATGAAAAAGGTACGATCATATCGGAGACTTACTGGAGCGGCAGGAAGAATAATTACAGGGATGCGGATGTGTTGTTTCTGGCCAATACAGTAACCGGTGCGGCATCGGTTTTTAGGCGAAATTTGATGGTCGATATTTTGCCATTTCCACAAGCAGTAGGAGAGGTCTTTCATGATCATTGGATAGCCTGTGTTGCCCGCTGTCGCGGTAAGCTTGGTTATGTAGATCAGGCTTTATATGATTATTATCAATACGGAAATAGCGTTATTGGACGCTGTGATTTTGAAGCCAGAGGTATGGGACAAAGAGCAATGGACATTGCTGCGAATGTGAAGCATCTCGGTAAGGCAGGTAAATTTAAGTCATGGTTATTGCACAAACGGCTCACGGCATTAAATGTTTTTCATCATGAATATCTGCGCCTGTATCTATTTGCTGAAATACTAAAAATACGTTTGCCGAATATGCAGAAAGATACAGAACAGGGTTTGAGAATGTTTTCAGTGGGCTGGTCGGCTATCTTTCATCTACTGCGGGCTCATGTGCGCATCATTTTCAGAAAAGAGACGACTGATGATGCCGAGATAAGGCTGGCGGCTGCCCTCTTTATGTTTAAGCTGGATCGTATTTACGGCCGTTTGTTTGCGGGGAGAATCGTAAAAAGGCATTGTCGATCACTGAAAAATTAATTTAAAGAAACCCATTATTGCACCCTGTGGGCATTTCCTACAGAATGCTTACACCATTCTTGCAGCTACGAGCAACGAAGCCTGGCAATTCCCTATAATATAATCATTCACGTAGAGGTTGTTTCGTTACTTCACTCCTGGCAATGACGAATAAATCAGGGTTTACTTAAAAATACGCGGGATATTATTTTGTCAAAAATGTTAACCAGTTTTCTGGCCTTCGGTGCACGCAAAGGTTTTTTGCGTCCGGTGCTTAACTATGGTCGTAAGATCATGGAAGAGTATTACACCAATGAGGCTATCCATCGGGTGGTGGCGGAGAAAATTGCCCCACTGAATCTACGCATTAGTGACACTGAACCGCAGCGTTTCAATATATTCATTCCTGAAATTGATTTTGGTAGTTTTTTTGGTGGTTATATCGCCAAGTTTAATTTTGCCCGCAAGCTGGTTGCGGAGGGTAACAGAGTTCGTATTATTACAGTGGATCGCTGTTATACAAAGCGGGAGGACTGGCCTGCTGTGGTACAGGAATATCAGGGTATAGAGAATATTTTTGACAACGTTGAAGTGGCCACGGTCTTCGGCAGGCAAGAGCAACTGCTTTTTCACCCGGAAGATGTACTGATGGCAACGACATGGTGGACCGCCCATATTGTGAACCAATGCCTGCCGAAGTTTAACGACAGGAAATTCCTGTATTTTATCCAGGAATATGAGGCCTTCACTTTTCCCATGGGCAGTTATTATGCGTTGGCCCATGAGTCGTATTCTTTTCCGCATGTCGCGCTGTTCTCCTCACCGACCTTAAGGGATTATTTTCAGGCTCGGTCGTACGGCGTTTTTGCATCGGATGATCCAGAGGTAGCGGAAAGTAGGGGACTCCCCTTCGAGAATGCAATACTCAGTTTTGAGCGAGACTTGAACGAGGACAGAAAGAAAAGGCATAAACTGCTGTTTTATGCACGTCCTGATGGGCATGCGGCACGAAACATGTTCGAAATTGGTTTTATTGCGCTTGAAACAGCAATAAGAAACGGTGCTTTTCCGGATGACTGGGAGTTTTTTGGTATTGGCGCCAGTCATAATGATATGCAGCTACCGGATGGCAGGTTTCTGAGAATGATCGGCAAGCTGGGTCTAAAAGAATACCGCAAAATGCTGCCTGATTTTGACCTGGGGCTGGCGTTGATGTATACCCCTCACCCCAGTTTATTACCAATAGAAATGGCCGCTGCAGGGCAGGTGGTGGTGACCAATACCTGTCTGAACAAGACGGCAGTGGAACTGAAAAATATTTCCACCAACTTCTGTGTTGCTGCGCCGACCGTGCATGCTGTGGCGGCTGCACTGGAAAAGGCCACGAATCGTGTCGATGATTTAGCCGCCAGAGAATTTGGCGCACAGGTGAACTGGTCGCAGGACTGGGATCAGACATTTTCTCCTGATCTGCTAAGGCGGGTTCAACAGTGGTTCCCTGTTGTGAAACTGGAAAAACACCCGTGACAGTAAACCGCCTCATTTAGCCTGTTATGTGGTGATATCAGCCTATCGGATGTAAAATAATGTCGTATCCAATCCGTAAACCGCAACCCAGGCACAGGAGTCGCTCTTGAAAATTTCTATCATACTGCCCGTCCTCAATGAAGAGGAAAATCTTAACGATATGAATGCCGAGATTACGAGTGTCGTTGAGAATATGGATGTAGAGTATGAAATTATCTATATTGATGACGGCAGTACGGATCGAAGCTTTGAGATGCTTTCCTCGATGCGGGAGAAAAATCAGAATATCAAGATAATTCAGTTTCGGCGAAATTTTGGCCAGACAGCTGGTCTGGCGGCAGGTTTTGACCATGCCACGGGTGATATCATTGTCACCATGGATTCTGATCGACAGAATGACCCCAATGATATCCCGATGTTACTGGACAAAATCAATGAAGGCTATGATCTGGTCAGTGGCTGGCGTTTTGACCGGCAGGATGCCTGGCTATCACGAAAGTTGCCTTCGAAATTGGCAAATGGGCTGATCTCAAAAATTACCGGCGTTAAACTCCATGATTACGGTTGTAGCTTGAAGGCATTTCGCAAAGAAGTGGTGGAAAATATTAGACTATACGGAGAGATGCACCGGTTCATTCCTGCCATTGCCAGCTGGATGGGCGTGCGTATTGCCGAGGTAAAAGTTAATCATCGTGCGCGGGTTGCCGGCACAAGCAAATACGGTATTTCTCGAACTTTCCGCGTGATCCTTGATCTGGTGACGGTAAAATTTCTGCTTCAGTATTCGGCAAGACCGTTACATTTTTTTGGTGGTATTGGTATAGCAAGCGGTGTAACAGGATTTCTGATTGCATTTGTTATGCTTATCCAGAAGTTCTTTTTCGGCATTGCTCTTGGCGACAGACCGCTGTTGTTATTCGCTGTCCTGCTTATATTTATTGGTATACAGTTTGTTACCTTCGGTTTACTCGGGGAGCTGATGACCAGGACATATCATGAAGCACAAAACAAGCCGATCTACATGATTCGGCAAGCAATGATATAGGGGCACCTATCTCCCTGGATATGTCAGAGGCTGCCCTGGTCAATAAGCGAATAAAGCCGGTATCACAAACTTCAGTCGGGGTTATTATCGTCAACTACAATGGCGGTGAAAGACTGGAGACCTGCCTGAGTGCCCTGAAACAACAGACACGCCAGCCGGATCGAATTATCCTTGTCGATAACAACAGCCGTGATTTCGTTGCAGATAATATCCAGAAAAATTTTCCTGATGTGGAGATTGTTGTGCTGGAAAAGAATATCGGTTTTGCAGCGGCCAATAATAAAGCGGTAGATTTGCTTGCATCCGTCGAGTATGTGGTATTGCTCAATCCTGATGCCTATGCAAAACCGGACTGGCTGGAGAAATATTTAGTGGGTGCCAGTGCGCATCCTGAGTGTTCATTCTTTGCCTGTCGCATGCTGTCGACGGATGGGGAGAGTCTGGATGGCACGGGTGATGTGTACCATGTCTCTGGTGCCAGCTGGCGACGGGATTATGGAAACCCTGCTGATCGGCGAAGGCAAAGTGGTGAAATATTTTTATCATCAGGGGCTGCCGCACTCTTCAAACGCGATGTTTATCTTGAAGCGGGTGGTTTAAATGAGGATTTCTTTTGTTATATGGAGGATGTAGACCTGGGGTTTAGAATTCAGTTGCTCGGCTACCGCTGTTTTTATATTTCGGATGCCGTTGTCATACATGAAGGATCGGCCCTGGTTGGTCAGCACAGTGATTTTCAGGTGTATCATGGTCATAGAAACCTGGTCTGGGTCTATGTCATGAATATGCCATCCCCCTGGATATGGGTCTATCTGCCGCAGCATCTGTTGTACAATGTGGCCAGTATTTTACTTTACATTTTTCGAGCCAAAACGGCTGTCATATTGCGCGCAAAATATGATGCAATAAAAGGGCTGGCCAGAGCCTGGCGACAACGTGGGCTTATTCAGGCCAGGCTCCGGGTTAGCACAAAAGAATTGAGGGGGAAACTATCACATGGTCTACTTGCTCCCTATCTGTATCGCGACGAATGATTATTCCCTATTTTTACTATGAGTAAAAAAGATCTGGTTACAATCATTATTGTTAATTTTAATGGAGGCGAACTGCTTACTCGTTCCATCAGGCAGGTATTTGCTTCGAATACACCCGTCAAGCTTATCGTTTCGGATAATGCTTCGGCCGATAACTCAATAACTTTGCTGGAGCAGGCGTTTGGCGGTGACCCACGCCTGACTATTATTCGCAATAGCAGTAATCTGGGTTTTGCGAAGGCAAATAATATTGCCCTTAATCAGATAGAAGGGGATTTCATTCTCTTTCTTAATCCTGATTGTTTGATCCAGCCCGATACGATCAGTCAATTACTTGAGGTTTTTCGCCACAATGACCAGGCAGGGATGATCGGCTGCCGGGTACTCAACGCCGACGGTACCGAGCAAAAAGGCTGCCGGCGCAGAGTACCCACCCCCTGGCGAACTTTTGTTCGTGTTCTTGGTTTATCTTACTTTACACGCTCTACTGAATGGTTGCAGAGCTTCGATATGTCGAAAGAGCCTTTGCCTGAGAAACCTGTACCGGTTGACGCGATCTCTGGTTCTTTGATGATGGTCAGTCGCAGAGCCATGAATGATGTCGGTCCTCTTGATGAAGGTTATTTCCTGCATTGTGAGGATCTTGACTGGTGCATGCGTTTTAATCTCAAGGGCTACTCTGTGCTCTTTGTTCCTGATGTGGACGTGATACATTTTCAGGGGTTTAGCAGTAAGCAGCGGCCTGTGCGGGTAATGTGGCACATGCATAAGGGCATGATGCGTTTTTATAACAAATTTTTTCTGCGTCGATATCCCTGGCCTCTGGTAATTGTTGTAGCCTTCGGTGTCTGGTCGCGATTCTTTGCGCTTGTTGTCCAGCATTCTTTTCGCAGTATTATAGACTTACTGCGCAAGATATTTGCCCGAGTTAAACAGGTCTTCTCGTCAGAAAGGGAAGACAAGCTTGACCCGTCATTTTTGCAATTCAAAACGAATTCTCAGTCAGCACACTCCCACATTTTGGTTTTGGGTGCACGAAGTCAGGTCGGTCATTTTCTTATTCCACGCCTGATAAATGCAGGTTATCTGATTACTGCTACCAGCAGAAAAAAGGTACAAAGTGCCGCCATTCGTGAAATAGAATGGCGTGAGCTGGATCTTTCATCAGAAGACGAATTTATTTTACTTGAAGACATTGCAAATGTTATCTCACTGGCACCGATATGGCTGCTAACCTCAAGAATTAGTGAACTTGCCGGTCAGGGTATGCGCCGCCTGATTTTTTTTAGTTCCACCAGTCGTTTTACAAAGCTTGAGTCCAGCCACGAGGGTGACAGAGACCTTGCGAAGCGGCTGGCCGAGTCGGAAGAGCGACTGATTGAGGAATGCAGAAGGCATAACATTGCGTGGACTCTGTTCAGGCCAACCATGGTCTATGGCTGCGGGATGGACAGAAATATTTTTTCTATTGCCGGTTTTATTCGTCATTTCGGGTGTTTCATCATGGCAGGTGAAGGGAAGGGTTGTCGCCAGCCGGTACATGCTGATGATCTGGCAGATGCCTGTCTCAAGGCGCTGGAGAATGAGCATACATACCACCAGGAGTATAATCTAAGCGGTGGTGAAACCTTGACTTATACGCAAATGGTCAGGCTTATATTCGGTCTTCTTGGGCGAAAACCCAGAATGTGCTTCGTTAACCGCTCGTTGATGAATACGGTAACCAGTATAACATCATTGCTACCGGGTCTACGCCATGTTACACCGGCAATGATTGGTCGAATGGAGGAAGATTTCTGCTTTGATCATAGCCGTGCTGTTGAGGATTTTTCCTATGCACCCAGGGGTTTTCTGGAAACCTCATACTACAATCATTATTCGTACATGCCGTTAGCGGCTGAAAAGAATGAACACATCCTGTCAGAATTAAAGAAAAAAAAGATTTTGGTAACCGGTGCCGGCGGTTTTATTGGTTTTTCCCTGTGTCGCCATCTCGTTGCCAGAGGCTGTATCGTGTACGCTGTTCTTCGTGATGCAAGGCAGTTGCACGAGTTGGGAGGCCAGGTAATACCCGTAGTGGTAAATGATCTTTGTAAGGTGTATGACTGGCAGGGGATGCTTACTGGTATTGATGCAGTGGTGCATCTTGCAGGCTATGTTCATGAGCGGGCTGGGAATCTTTCTGAAAAAGCAAGGCTACAGTGTACGCATTTGAATGTTGATGTTACTCGGCGGCTGGCGACTGCGGCCGCCAGTGCTGAGGTGAGGCGTTTTCTTTACGTCAGCAGTGTAAAAGTACATGGTGAGACAAGTAATCACGACGAATCTGTAACGGAATTTATGGATCTATACCCGGAAGGCAGTTATGCAAAAAGTAAACTTACAGCGGAAAATCTCTTGCGTGAGATCGAGTCCAAAACGGGGATGGAGACAGTTATCGTACGTCCACCGCTGGTTTATGGTCCCGGTGTAAAGGCGAACTTTCTCAGGTTGATGAAGCTGGTCGAAAAAGGCATACCGTTGCCCCTTGCGGCGGTGGATAACAGACGCAGCTTCATTTATCTAGAGAATCTGGTCGATGTACTCGCGTTGTCGTTGGTTCATCCTGCAGCCGCTGGGGAAACTTTCCTTGTCAGCGATGACGAGGGTGTATCAACGCCAGTACTCATTAACATGTTGGCTGACAGGCTGGGTGTTACGCCAAGGTTGTTCCCAATATCGGTACAGGTGATGCAGCTGCTTGCTGCAGTGGGTGGAGAACGGTCCACAGTTGACAGGCTGGTCCAGTCACTGGTTATTAACGCCACACATATTCGCGATACGCTGGACTGGGCGCCACCTTATTCGATGGAGCAGGGGATCCGCAAGACCGTTTACTGGTACCAGCAGTGTTATGATCCGGTACAGGCACGGCCATCTCAGTTAGCCGCTTATGCCAGTAGTTGGTAACAGAACCTGTGGGTGATGTACTGATCATTTTAACTTTCTTTTTCAGTACACTGTTGTCCTGGTGGCTTACATCACGCGTAAGACGATATGCCTTGAAGAAGGACTTGCTGGATATCCCGAATGCCCGTAGTTCCCACTCTGTTCCCACGCCACGCGGTGGTGGGTGGTCCATTATTATTGTATTCCTGTTTTTTGCCGTCTTATCCCTGTTTCTTCCTGATGCCCCGGTTCAGCTGCTGGTCGGTCTTGTTTTTAGCACGCTGGCCTTTGCACTGCTTGGCTGGCAGGATGATAAGTATGATTTACCGGCATCAATTCGGTTTCTGTTCCAATTATTGATAGCCGCCATTTTTACGGCATGGCTGGTCTGGGATGGGATGCCTGGGTTCACGCTCTCCTTAGGTGGGGCAGTGATTATTCTGTCATCTATTTTATGGATAGTATGGATGGCAAATCTCTATAATTTCATGGACGGTATCGATGGCATCTCTGCTGTTGAAACCCTCATACTTGGCACTGTCACATCGTTCTGGTTTGCAATGTATGGGGCCATTAGTATCGCTATAATCTGTATCGCTGTGGCCGGTGCAGCCTTGGGTTTTTTGCACTGGAACTGGTCGCCGGCAAAGATCTTTATGGGCGATGTCGGCAGTCTCGCACTGGGCGCTTTTTTTGCTATTATTGCCGTGATCGGTAGCAGCAGTCTGAGTATTCCCCTTTCAGCTTTTCTTATTCTTTATGCCGTTTATCTCACAGATTCTGGCGTGACTCTGCTGTACAGGGTGATCAAAAAAGAGAAATGGTGGCAGGCACATCGTTCCCATTTCTACCAGCGTGCTGTACAGTCTGGCTATAGTCATGCTCAGGTCAGCCTTGCCGTTATGGGGATTAATCTTCTGCTTGCCGTGCTGGCAAGTCTGGTAATTGTTGACGTACTGAATGCCAATATTGCACTGCTTGCAAGTTTGATAACACTTGCTCCTCTGATGTATCTGATAAACTCGCGCTTTAATCGTGTTTGTCGTAAGTAACAGGACTGCGGGACTTTTTCACTTGTCAAAAATCGGATTATCTCTGAGACTGCTAAAAACACGGTGGGCGGTGCTTGCACACGATATTATTATGATCCCGCTCGCCTGGATGCTGTCCTACTGGATTCGCTACAAAATTGGTGAATACCCGGATCTTTTGCTGGAAAGAGCGCTTCATTTACTTCCCTTAATGATATTAATACAGGGCAGTACTTTCGTATATTTTGGGCTTTATCGGGGGATATGGCGTTTTGCTTCCTTACCGGATTTAACACGCATCGTTCGTGCGGTACTGGTCTCAACTGCCATCGCTGCAGTAGTGATCTTCTTTTTCACACGCTTGCAGTACGTACCTCGATCCGTTTTTATTATTGATACTATTTTGCTCATCCTGTTGCTCGGAGGAACGCGCCTGAGCTATCGTTTAGTAAAGGATCATCATCTCAGTAAGGAAGCTACAGAAAGAGTGCTGGTTGTCGGCGCCGGTGCGGCTGGTGAAGGTCTGGTGCGTGATTTGCTGCGCATGCACCCGGCTATTTATGCGCCTGTCGCATTCGTTGATGATGCACCGGCCAAGCGGGGGCAGGAGATTCACGGCATTCGCGTGGTTTCCAGTATAGAAAATATTTCCAGTGTAGCCGGGCAATGGGACGCAGATCTGATAATGCTTGCATTACCCAGCGCCAGTTCCAGTCAAATGCGCAGGATAGTGGAACTGTGTGAGATGTCCGGCCTGCCTTTCCGTACCTTACCAAAATTACAGTCACTGGTTAGCGGTAAGGTCAGTATTAATGAGATCAGGGAGGTGCAGATTGAAGATTTATTGGGTCGGGCACCGGTTATGCTGGATCGCACGGAGATTGTAAACCGTTTAGCCAATAAGGTAGTACTGGTCACAGGCGGCGGTGGTTCTATTGGATCCGAGTTATGTCGACAGATAACACTTATTGATATTCAGCGCTTAATCGTCCTGGATCGGAGTGAATATAACCTTTACGCTATTGAGAAAGAACTGCAGCAGGCAATGCCTGATCTTGTATTGACCTGTGAGCTAGGTGATGTGTGTGATGAGGCCGGGCTGGAATATCTGTTCAGATGCTATCATCCCGATATCGTTTTTCATGCGGCGGCATACAAGCATGTACCACTGCTGGAGAACAAGGTAAGGGAAGCGGTAAGAAATAATATTATTGGCAGCTGGAATGTGGCCCGGCTGGCTGATAGATACGGCTGCAGTGATTTTGTGATGGTATCGACGGACAAGGCGGTTAATCCCAGCAATATCATGGGTGCAAGCAAACGGGTCTCTGAAATCATTTGTCAGACCCTGGATGAACGCTCAACGACCCGGTTTATTACTACCCGTTTTGGTAATGTGCTTGGTTCGGCCGGAAGTGTCGTGCCACTGTTTAAGCAACAGATACAAAGTGGTGGTCCGGTAACCGTCACCGACAGAGAGATTACGCGTTATTTCATGACCATTTCTGAAGCCTGTCGACTAATATTGCAGACTACTGTAATGGGGAAAGGTGGTGAAATATTTGTTCTTGATATGGGGGAACCTGTGAAAGTGCTGTACCTGGCAGAACAGATGATACGGTTGTCGGGTAAAGTTCCAGAAGAGGATATCAAGATTGAATTTACCGGCTTGCGACCAGGCGAAAAGCTGCACGAGGAATTATTTCATAGCGATGAGGATTTAACGGATACCCGTCACGAAAAAGTAATGCTTGCCAAGAGCCGTAAAACTGATTGGGAAACCCTTGAAGAGACCATGGATGCTTTTCATCGGGCCATTGATGAATTTAATATAGAAGTTCTTAAATCTCTTATACAAAGGTTGGTGCCGGAGATGACACAGAAAGATAGCACAAAAGAGGGCACAGCTATGACAGAAAGATCAGGGGGAATGATTTGATTGTCCCGGTTATTTTGTCTGGAGGCTCCGGCACACGCCTGTGGCCAATGTCGCGTGAGCTTTACCCCAAACAGTTCCACCCTCTGCTGGGGAATGAAACCATGCTGCAGCAAACGGTACAGCGCCTTGATGGGTTATGCCGGCCGGAACAGTTGATTGTAATAGGCAATCGTGAACACCGCTTTATGATTATTGACCAACTGGCTGAAACAGGCTGGCAGGATGCCAATGTTCTACTTGAACCCGTGGGCAGAAACACAGCACCTGCGGTAGCCATGGCGGCATTTGCCGCGCTGGAGATGTCTAAAAAGGTAACGTTGCTGGTGCTCGCCGCAGATCATGTGATCAGGGACCCAGAAGGTTTTAGAGCGACTGTAAAGGCCATGTTACCGTTGGCTGAGGATGGCAAGTTGATTACTTTCGGCATACCGGCGAACAGACCGGATACGGGTTTTGGGTATATCCATTGTGGAGAAAAAATTTCTGCCGGTGCCTTTCATGTTGATGCATTCGTTGAAAAACCGGATAAGGATAGAGCCGCTGAATATGTTGCTGCTGAGGACTATTACTGGAATAGCGGTATGTTTCTGTTTCAGGCAAAAACCTATCTGACTGAGCTCGAGTTATGGCAGCCGGAGATTCTGGATTGTTGTCAGGCTGCGTGGGCAAACAGAGAACAGCATTTCCACGGTTTCCAGGCCTTTGATGAGGAAACCTTCGGCCGCTGTCCTGCCATTTCCATCGATTGTGCGGTGATGGAGAAAACCAATAAAGCCGTTATGGTGCCTCTGGACGTAGGTTGGAACGACGTAGGTTCCTGGTCTGCATTGTATCAGGAGCTTGAACAGGATGAGCAGGGTAATGCTACTAAAGGCGATGTGTTGTTAGTGGATACACACGGTTGTCTGTTGTATGCGAATGATCGTTTGCTTGTCACTTCTGGCTTGAAAGATGTTGTCATTGTTGAAACCTCTGATGCATTGCTGGTAGCTGATCGTAACCAGAGCCATGAGATAGGAGCCCTGGCAAAAGAACTGCAGAACACTGGGCGCCGTGAGGCCAGTTTGCATCGTTGTGTATTTCGACCCTGGGGCAGCTATACCGTGTTAGAAAAAAGTTCAGGGCATCAAATTAAACGACTGACACTGAAACCGGGCGCAGCATTGTCATTACAGCGGCATAAATATCGAGCGGAACACTGGGTGGTGGTGAAAGGTCAGGCAAGCATTGTACAGGGAGAAGAAAAAATATTTCTCAATGAGAACGAATCCACCTACATTCCTGCGGGCATGATTCACCAGCTGGCCAACGATACTGAAAATATACTGGAAGTTATCGAGGTACAAACCGGTTCCTATCTGGAAGAGGATGATATCGAGCGTCTGGATGATCCCTATCATCGTAGAGGCACGTCTGGTTAAGGACATCTCTATCAATTACAGAAACCATCATTGCTTCGTCACATGCTCCTCGCAATGACAAATTAATGGAGGTACCCTTACGTTCCCAACTTCTTAAAAGATAATTTTATTTATACATAACCATCATGTCTGAATTTCTCCGTGAGATTACCGAAGTCAGAAAGAAGGCTGATCTGATTTATGATAAAGAGGCCATGGCCACCTGTTATGACCATCTGGCAGAAAAAATTACTGAAAGCCTG
>VAPH01010807.1_pt1 | contig 14518 bp, 11 predicted proteins | sample 3393861 | NCBI WGS metagenome assembly VAPH01 (sample SAMN08290439, study PRJNA428436) | hydrothermal vent metagenome | isolation source: Deep-sea hydrothermal vent chimney | place: Atlantic Ocean: South-mid Altantic Ridge | reverse complement strand
TACAGACCGATCTCGGCAGCTAAAGGAGATGATTGCGCACCCATTTTCGTCGTAGTTAATGCCCCGACCAGGCAGGCATGTTCCAATGCAGCCTGCGGTTGCGTGCCGCTGACCAGTGCCACGGTCAATGCTGCAGTGAAGGCATCACCGGCACCGGTTGTATCCACTACATTCACGCTTGGCGGTTTCGCTTTGGCCACCTGTTGACCGGCACGGCTCAGTACTGCGCCTTCGCCACCATAGGTGATCGCAAGCAATCCGGTGTAAAGATCCAGCTCCTTGCCGAGGGTTTCTGCTTCGATCTCATTGACAACCAGCAGGTCGACGTATTTCAGCAGTTCATGTGGTACAGGCTTTGCGGGCGCTGCGTTCAGGCAAAAAAAGCCGTCGCTGCCACTGGCTGCTTTGATAATGGTCTGCATGGGTACTTCAAGCTGGGCGATGATAGCATCGCTTCGAGGGACAATGAGGTGTTCAGCATCGAAGGCGGCATTGGCACCGGGTGCAACAACAATTTGATTCTCACCAGTGTCGCTTACGATGATCATGGCTAGCCCGGTTGAGATACCTTTGAGCGTTCGGCAATAGCTCAGGTCAACACCTTCCTCACGTAACGTATGCAATGCTTCATCTGCAGCGGGGTCATCGCCAACTCTTCCGACCATGTAAACCGACGCACCCAGACGATGCGCGGCGAGGGCCTGGTTGGCACCTTTTCCGCCGGGGAACCGGTTGACAGTCGCGTTCGTGATGGTTTCCCCGGGTTGAGGAAATGCTTTCACGCGGGCAACAATATCCAGATTGATGGAGCCGATAATGGCGATGGACAATTCGTTGCTCACGTGCCCAATCGCTCAACCAGCAAGGCAAAAAAACCGTCCGCATCAACCTGATAAATCCAGTTAGCATTTTTAGGCCGATCAGTCACTGTCCAGAAATCGACTGCAGTGTGGCCCATGGTCAACGGGGATTCGGTCTCTACCTCGACATTGCAGGGTTTACCTTTGAAAAGTTCTGGCTTAAGCAGCCAGGCGATCGTACAGGGGTCATGCAGAGGGGCTCCCTGGGAGCCGTATTTCTCGCTGTCAAAACGGTTGAAGAACGCCATCATGGCGACAATTGCATCGCCCACGGGTGAGTCGAGTTCACGTAGCTGCTCGATTCGTTCCCGTGTGACCAGGACCTGGTGGGTGGCATCCAGCGGGACGACGGTTATCGGTCTACCGCAGTGCATGACAATTTGTGCCGCGTCGGGATCAACGAGAATATTAAACTCGGCACAAGGCGTGGTATTGCCACCCTCGCGCATGGCGCCGCCCATCAGCACAATCTGCCTGATTTTGGGCAGGATATCCGCCTGTCTGGTGAGCGCGTGCGCAATATTGGTCAACGGGCCGGTGGGTACCAATGTGATGGAGTTATCAGCAGCGTTCAGCAGTGTTTCAATAATAAAATCAACGGCGTGCTGATCTTGCAGTTGCACAGCAGGTGGGTAGACATTGATTCCGTCAATGCCCGTTTTACCGTGCACGTTTTCTGCAGTAATCAAATCTCGGCGCATCGGTTTTTCGTGACCGGCAAACACAGGTACGTCCGTTCTGCCTGCCAGTTCACAAATAATGCGGGCATTGCGTTGGGTCAAATCCAGTGGGACATTTCCTGCGACTGTCGTTATGCCGAGAATATCGAAGTCATCGGGGCACGCGAGCGCCAGCAACAACATGACTGCATCATCCTGTCCGGGATCACAGTCAATGATTATTTTTTTTCTATCCATTATTTTTATTTGCCGTATTCCTTTGTGGGTGAGACCCGGTCAGGTACTGACCGGTTTGAGGTTCTCCAGTTCTGCCTCTGTAAAAAGCCTTGAAATCGCCATGAAGCGCAGCCCAAGTGGTATTTCCAATGAAAAACTTGAGCCGCGACCCTGCGAAACATCGACGGTAATATGCATGTTCTTCAGGTATTCGAATTGGTCTGCCGCCATGTAAAACCTGCAACCATGGACCTCACCCAGGCACAAATCCCGGGAGCCGAGCAGAAAATCACCTTCTGCAAAACACATGGGCACAGAGCCATCACAACAACCGCCGCTCTGATGAAAAATCAGAGCACCGTGTTGCTCGCGTAACTGATCGATAACCGCTTTGGCTTTATCGGTAACCGAGACCCGCTGTGTGTCCACGTGTGATCAGAAAAACCCCAGCTTGTTCTTGTCATAGGACATCAGCACATTCTTGGTATGGCGATAATGGTTGAGCATCATCCGGTGCGTCTCACGTCCGAAACCAGACTTTTTATAACCGCCAAACGAAGCATGGGCAGGGTAGGCATGGTAACAGTTGCACCAGACCCGACCGGCCTGGATGCCACGGGACATGAACTGCATCTGGTGCACGTCGCGTGTCCAAACACCTGCGCCGAGCCCGTACAGCGTGTCGTTGGCAATCTCCAGCGCTTCAGCTTCATCTTTGAAGGTGGTAACACTCAGCACCGGACCGAATATCTCCTCCTGGAAGATACGCATTTTGTTGTGACCCTTGAACACGGTTGGCTGGATGTAATAGCCGTTGGGGTAGGTCTCGTTTTCATATGCGCTACCGCCAATCAGGAGTTCAGCGCCTTCCTGCTTGCCGATATCAATATAATTCAAAATCTTTTCATATTGATCATTGGAAGCCTGGGCACCCATCATGGTGCTGGCATCCAGCGTGTCGCCCATGGTGATCGCTTCAATGCGCGGCAGACAGCGTGCCATGAATTCCTCATAGATGCTTTCCTGGATCAGAGCACGTGAGGGGCAGGTGCAGACTTCACCCTGGTTGAAGGCGAACAGAACGAGGCCTTCAACGGCTTTATCGAGAAAGGCATCGTCCTCGGCCATCACGCTCTCAAAGAAAACATTGGGAGATTTACCGCCCAACTCCAGCGTGACCGGAATGATGTTCTCAGACGCATATTGCATAATGAGCCGACCCGTGGTTGTTTCGCCTGTGAATGCAACTTTTTTGATGTCGGGGTGGGTGGCCAGGGGCTTGCCTGCCTCCGGTCCGAAACCGTTGACGACATTCACTACACCTGCAGGCAGCAGATCAGCGATGATTTCCATGACAAAAAGGATGGAAATCGGTGTTTGCTCTGCAGGTTTCAAAACGACGCAGTTACCGGCCGCCAGTGCCGGTGCAAGTTTCCAGGCGGCCATCAGGATGGGGAAATTCCACGGGATGATTTGACCGACGACACCCAGTGGTTCATGGATTTCCATGGATACGGTATTAGCGTCAATGTCACTGATTTCACCAGATTCTGAGCGAATAACTGCACCGTAGTAACGAAAGTGGTCTGCTGCCAGCGGTATATCCGCTGCCATGGTTTCCCGGATGGCCTTGCCGTTGTCCCAGGTTTCCACCAGGGCCAGTTTTTCGAGGTTTGCTTCGATGCGGTCGGCAATCTTAAGCAGGATATTACTGCGCTCGGTGACGGAAGATTTCCCCCAGCTTGCCGCCGCCTTCCAGGCGGCTTTCACCGCCAGGTCGATATCCTTGCTGTTGGAACGGGCTACCTGGGCGATCACACTGCCGTCTACCGGTGAAGTATTTTCAAAATATTCACCGTCGACGGGAGCGACCCATTCTCCGCCTATGAAATTATCATATTGATTTCTGAATTCCGGTCGTTGATTAGACATAAGATCCTCCGCTGGTTACGCCAATGCTGTGTAGTTCTGCCGGGGCCCCAAGGCAATGGGGAACCTGAGTACGTTTACACATTTAGTGTTGTGATAAATCCCGAGAAAACCTATAGTAACAGCTATGAACAGACGACTCATTACCGTGTTTTTTCTGCTTCTCGCCTTCGTGCTTTATTTCATTGGCATGGCGTTGCCCGCAGCAATTTTCCTGTTGCTGGGTTTGCTGTCAGAAGCTGTTTTCTGGGTGCGATTGTTCAGCTCAGGTGGGCGCAAACTGGGCCAGAGTAAGAACCGCTAGGTGCCTGTCGGAAGCAGGTAAAGGGTGGTGAAGATTTTACGTGGGCCCTATTTGCCCAGGAACGCATCAATAGCCGCCAGGGCCTCAGGTTCATCCAGCAAGGGTGCATGGCCCCGGTCGATAACTTTGACAACTTCCATATCCGGTTGTTTCTCCTTCATTTTTCTTACCGTTGCCACCGGCAGTACGTCCGAGACTTCGCCGTATAGCAGCAAAATGGGCACGCTCATGGCACTGAACTGCTGCCAATACCCTTCATCAATCAGTGCGGTTGCATTTTTCATCAGCCCAAAACGGCGTAGAAACTTAATCAGTTTTGCCTGTCGATAATTTTTTCGCAGATTCTTTCCGATCGCCGGATCCATATCCGGGACGATGGACCCCTCAGGTGTTTCCCGCATGGAAAGACGGGCGTGACGGAGCCAGAAACTGTCAGGCCGGTTGGGAATTGTCTGTGTATACACCTCCCGCACACGGGCCGCGGCAGATTCCCAACTGGGTTCCGGTGGAATGCGCCCGACATATTGTGTAATGCGTTTGATAGCATCATCCGGGACCACCGGGCCGATATCATTCAGGATAACGCCGCGTATTCTATGTGGTTGCTGAGTAGCCATCAGCATTGCAATCCAACCACCCAGTGAAGTGCCGAGCAGGGCAACGTTCTGAATCTCAAGTTTATCCAGTAATGCCCAGATGTCGTTTACATAGGTCAGGTGTTGATAACGGGATGGCTGCGGGTCCCAGTCTGATTGGCCACGACCGCGAAGATCTGGTGTGATGACACGCCATTCAGGCACATAGCGGAGGGCCAGTTCTTCAAAATCCTTACTATTGCGGGTCAAACCCGGCAAACAGACCAGGACCTTGTCGGAAGAACCGTAATCGCGGTAATACAATGACAACCCGTCGCTGGATTGATAATGATGCTCGGTATAGCCGGGGGACATCTACTTTGCAGTCCAGCCGCCATCGATGGGCAATATGCTACCGGTGATGGCGCTTGCCTGTTCAGAGCACAGGAATAAAACGACTTCAGCCACCTGTTCCACCGTGACCAGCTTTTTGGTCGGTTGTGCCAGTAACATGACGTCTCGAATGACTTCTTCTTCTGAAATGCCCCGCGCCAAAGCCGTATCAGCAATTTGACCGGTGACCAGGGGCGTTTTTACATAGCCGGGTGCTACTGCATTTACTGTAATGTTTTTTTCCGCCATTTCCAGAGCCACGGTCTTGGTCAGTCCGGCGAGGCCGTGTTTGGCTGCGACATAGGCACTTTTGAATGGCGAGGCCACCAATGCGTGTGTGGATGCTATGTTGACAACCCTGCCCCAACCGGATTCAACCATGTGGGGCAGGGCAGTGCGCATGGTGTGAAAAGCAGAAGACAGATTGATGGCGAGAATGTCGTTCCATTTCTCGACCGGAAAGGATTCAATGGGAGAGACGTGCTGGATGCCGGCGTTATTGACCAGGATTTCAAGTTGCCCAAAGCGTTTGATCGCCTCTGTGACCATGGTTTCTATCTGTGCTGGCTCCCGCATGTCAGCGGCGGAATGCACAACTTCTGGCGCGCCGGCCGCGGCCAGATCCGCGCACAGGATTTCAATGCTGGCAGGCTCGCCAAAACCGTTAAGCGTCAGTTTGCAGCCATTAGCTGCCAGTGCCCTCGCGATGCCCAACCCGATGCCCGAGGTGGACCCGGTGATCAGCGCATGTTTGCCTTGCAATGACTTCATTTTGGACCCTTAATCCTCCCAATCCTGTTCTACCCACCGTGCAGCCAGGAAAAACAATGCCGAGGCGATGATGTAGAAGCCGGTGCCGGCCAGAATGGAATAGCGTAACGACTCATCGCCATATTGCACTGCAAGGGTATCTGATAACAGGCCAATTGCAAACGTGCCGATGCCGATGCCGATCAGGTTATTGATAAACAGGAAAAAGGCTGATGCTGTCGCCCGCATATTGGGTGGAACGAGGTGCTGGATGACCGCGATGACCGGTCCTAACCAGACCAGGCCCAGTGCGGTTGGCACCAGTAAAACTGAAAAGGTCAGCAGCACTGAATCTGACATGATCGCGATGATGTAAAACGGCACCGTTGCTGCAAAAGCGACTGCCGGTATGGTGATATATCGTGAACGGTGCACCTGACCGAAGCGGTCAGTCAGCCAGCCGCCGGCCCAAAGGCCTGCTAGTCCGCCCACTAAAAGTACCGCACCAAAGTAAAGTGATGCATGCAACAGGGTCATTTCGAAACTGCGCACAAAAAAGGAAGGTAACCAGAAAAACAAACCATAACCCATCATGGATGAAAATGATGCACCAACCGATACCAGCCAGAAGCTGGGCTTACGCAGCAGGGTGCGGAAGATGATTTTGATGCCGGGCGGCGATGTGTTCTCCCGGTGACGGTCGAATCTGCCGCGTGGTGGTTCTTTAATGGTGAGCCTGAAGATGGGCGCCAACGCTACGCCCGCCAGACCGACCGCAAAAAATGCGACCCGCCAGTCAAGCACGCTGGCAATAACACCACCGAAGACGATACCTATCGAGCTGCCGATCGGAATGCCAAAGGAGTAAATACTCAGGGCTCGCGCGCGTTGCGAAGGTGGGAAAAAATCCGCGATGAGGGAATAGGCTGGCGCTACGCCACCCGCCTCACCGATACCGACGCCCAAGCGGGCAGCAAACAGTTGCCAGAAATTCATCGCCAGTCCGGATGCGGCCGTCATTGCACTCCAGATCGTCAACGCGGCGGTCATGATCCAGGTACGGCTGAAACGATCGGCGAGCATTGCCACGGGTATGCCAAGCCCGGTATAGAACAACGCAAATGCCAGCCCGCCCATCAAGCCTAACTCCGTGTCGGTCAGTCCCAGGTCGGCTTTGATCGGTACGGCCAGGATACCGATGATCTGGCGATCAATAAAATTAAAGGTGTAGACCACGACCAGGATGAACAGCACATAGGCTCGGCTGCCTTGTGCTGGGCTGGTGTTCTCCGCGGGATTGTTATGCATTATTTATCGATCCGGTTTTTTTATTGATCATACACTGTTAAAAAAAAGCGGCGCGGAACATCCGCGCCGCTTTTCCGATCTACCCGGTAAAACACTAGAACCAGTTGTACTGTACAACCGCACTAATCTGTCTTGGGTTGCCATAAAAAGCAGTCACGCTGCCTTCAAGTCCCAGCGTGGGGAAAAAGTAACCGGCAACCTTGTACTCTTCATCGGTCAGGTTTTTACCGTGCAGGCCAACTTGCCACTGGCCAGCGTTATCTGTCCAGACAAGGCTCAAGTCCCACAGCGTGTAGGCTTTCTGGTCCAGGAACGGGTTCGGTGATTCGAACTGGCTGGTATCGTCACGGTAGGAAAGTGTCGTGATAAAAGAAAGTTCGCCATTCATGTCAAACAGGTTCGCCGGCATGGCATAGCTGAGTGTGCCACTGGCGGTCCACTTTGGTGTGTTCTGAAACACTCGTTCATTGGCCACATCTTTGCCGAATGCATCAATAAACTCGTTAAATTTGGCATCGATGTAACCGATTGCCCAGCGAAGGTTCAGGCTGCTACCCACACTGCCCAGGTCTTCAGCGAGGATGGCCATGCCCTCCCACTCCACGCCTGAGATACTTGCATCCGCTGCATTGGAAGTAATGCCGATAAAGGTGTCGTTGTTGCCGTCTCCGGTGGAATCGAAACCAATGGAGCCGGGAATCTGCACATCTTTATAGTCGGCAAAAAATACCGCCAGGCTGGAGGTCATGCGACCGCCCAGCAGAGTGGATTTCAGGCCTATTTCATAAGAATTCACTTCTTCCGGCTGGAACATCATGAAGTCAAAAATTTCCTGTTGGCTGACGACGCCATCCCCATTGATATCCGGGGCGGCTGTGGTCAGGCCGCGGGGATCAAAACTGCCGCCTTTGAACCCTTCGCTATAGCTGAAATACAGGTTCTGATTCTCGTCCGGGTGCCAACTGATGGACACGCGTGGGGAGAAGTTGGTGAAGGTCTTGGAGCCCACAAAATTTGATGTGGTTGCAATCGGGACGGCAGCGCCGCCAAAGACCGGGGAGGTGCCAAAGATTTTGGTCTGCCGCAGGACCGTTGAGCTGCGTTTGTCCTCGGTGTAGCGGCCACCCACTGAGACGCTGATGGTGTCAGTCCAGTCATAGGTAACATCGGTAAACAAGGACCACGTCTTGGTGTTGACGTCTCCGTAGGTGTAGGCATTCAATCCCGGCAGCCCAATCAGATTACCCAGGTTGCCCAGGATCACGTCAAATTCATTGGATGCGTTGGCGTCGAGGTAGTAAAAGCCGGCGACACCATTCCACCGGTCACCGCTGAACAGGAGTTGTAATTCCTCGGAAAACTGGTCATTTTTGTAAACCACCGGCACATCCAGATCGGCCGATGGAAGGCTGTCGAAGTCAATTGGAGACCAGTTTTCATCGTCGCGCTTGGCGATGATGTTGCGGAACATGATGGCGTCGTTCACTTCCCATTCACCCAACAGGGATACGCCTTTTGCCTTGACGGACTGGGTTGGATTGTTGAGTCCGGCTCTGGTGTCGTAGACATTGGCCAGGATCGGTGCCCCCGTCAGGTTGCCGACCGTGAGTCGATGCCCCTGTCTTGGGTCGGAGTCGTCATTGATATAGTCTCCTGCGAGGCGGAAAAACAGGCTGTCGCTCGGCTCCCATTCTGCGCTGAGCCTGGCACCCAGGATATCCTTGTTATAGTTGTCGATACCGGAAATGTTCAGGTTTTTACCGAATCCGTCGCGTTTGAACCTGGCGACGGAGCCACCTACCCGGAAAGTATCACTCAGCGGTACCGAGCCGGTCAATATCAAGTCCAGTTGAGAGTCGGTGCCCAGGGTAAACCTGGCCTTGGCTTCGGTGGAAGTGCTTAACCGGCGCGTGATATATTTGATCGCACCGCCGATCGTATTGCGTCCGTACAGCGTACCTTGCGGGCCGCGCAGAACTTCGATTCTTTCCACATCGTAGATATTCAGGATACCTGCCTGCGGGCGATTCAGGTATACGTCATCGACGTAAAGGCCTACGCCGGATTCAAACCCGGCCACGGGGTCCTGCTGACCCACACCACGTATAAAAGCTGTGATTGTGGTATTGGTGCCGCGCGATACCTTGAGTGTCACATTCGGTGTGGATTGCGAAAGGTAGGTAATATCGGTTGCAGCGATCATTTCAAGTTGATCGCCGGTGAAAGCGGTTATTGAGACCGGCACATCCATCAGGTTCTCTTCCCGGCGACGTGCTGTCACAACGACTTCCTCAATCCCGGACATGCCCGCTTCCTCCTTGGTATCAGATTGGGCCAGGGTTAATACGGGCATCATCATTGCGGCTGCCAGTGCCGCTACCAGGGCTTTCTGATTCCGTTGCCAGGCTGGCTGGCGCTGATTGTGCTGTGTTGACATGTGCATAAATATCTCCTGTTTAATTGGATTCCGAGCCGGCCCGGGCTAGAAATTGAAAGTTGGGACTTCGCCGGGGGATGATGCTGTCTACAAATTCAGACAGCATGCGGTTGAAACGCTCTGGTTCTTCCATATGCGGCGCATGCCCGGAGCGGGAAAACTTGAAGAATTGTGCCTGGGGTATCTGTGCGGCGACCCATTCAATGGCCGTTACTCTGTACAGTTGGCTGTGCAGGCCCGCTATCACCAGCGTTGGTATTGGTATGCCTGGCAGGTCGGCGCGAAAATCCTGCTCGGCCATATGCATCCAGATTTGTGCCAGGCTACCCGGATCATTGGTTGACGCTACTTCACAGGAACTGTCGATAAGGTCCTGCATATATACGCCGGGTATCGATGAAAACATGGATTGCACGAAGTGTGCGGCAAATTCCGGCCAGTTTCTGTTCATGGCCTCGACATGGGGATCAAAAACATGAATGCCGGAACCGGATCGCAGGCCATGCTGCCAGTCAGGCTCGCTCAACAGGCGCGGTACCATATCAATGGTTACCAGGCCCTGGATATCAAGTTCCGGATGGCGCGACATTAAATCCCAGCAAATCATTGCACCCATTGACCAGCCGACAAGAACCACCTGTTTGAGATTCAATTCTGTAATCAGTGCTGAGATATTGTCTGCAAGGAGGGCAAAAGAGCCATCGGCGGGGAACGCTCCAGAAGCACCATGTCCCGGCAGGTCTGGGGCAATCAGGCGGTAGCGGTTTGTCAATCCTTCAAACTGTGCCCTGAACAAGGCACCACTGACACCCCAGCCATGAACAAGTAAGATGGGCGTGCCCAGGCCTGCATCACGATAGGCCAGTGAGATGCCTGGTGAGCATTGAATTGTTTTCAAATTATCCACGGTTGTGCACGTCCCCGGGCTTGCATTCCTGACACCAGTATGCAAGGTTATGAAACATGAATCAAGTTTCAAGTTCTAAAAAAACGCCAAAGACAAAACGCGGCAGGTTAACGCGTGAAAAAATACTGCGTGCAGCCGAAACTGAATTCGGGGAGAAAGGTTTCCACGAGGCGGCCATCAGCGGTATCACGCACCGGGCCGGCGTAGCGCTGGGTACGTTTTATGTGTACTTCGAAAGTAAGGAAGAGATCTTCCGCGCGCTGGTTACTTATATGAGTGACCGCACCCGCAGTTGGATTGCAGAGCGGGTGGCCGATGTGCCGGATCGTTTGACGGCAGAACGCAAGGGGTTGGAGGCATTCATTGAATTCGTGCGACAGCATAAGGGTATCTACAGGATTATTTCTGAGGCTGAATTCGTGGCCAACGGGGCATTCCGGGATCACTACACAGGCTTTGCAGACGCCTACCGGGAAAACCTGATGAAAGCGGGTGACAGCGGCGACATTCGCCAGGGCGATTATGAGGTCTGGTCGTGGGCGATTATGGGCATGTCGGTGTTTCTCGGTATGCGCTATGCCGAATGGGACGAGCAGGTGCCGGCATCCAAAGTGGCTGAAACGATGGCGGACCTGATCGCCAATGGAATCAGCCCGAAAGAAAATTGACGCCAGGCTCATGAGTTTTCCCATCTTTGATATTCCTTCAAAACGGGCGCAGATTGATCCTGACCAGATTGCGCTGGAGGACATCACACGAGCAGAAAGGTTGACTTACGGGGCGCTGGATTTACGTGTCGGGCGTTCCGCTGCACTGCTGAAAAATATGGGCGTAACAGCGAATGTACGTGTCGCGTTATTGTGCCGGAACCGGACTGAGTTTTTCGAGCTGTTATTTGCCTGTGCACGGCTGGGCGCCATCCTGGTGCCGTTGAACTGGCGCATGCCGGCAATCGAAATTGTGCCGTTGCTGGCAGATTGCGGGGCAGGGGTTCTCATTCATGGCAGCGAAGACAGGGCTGTTGCGCAAGCCATCGCTTCATCGGGTTCTGTCGGGCAGCAGTTGCAGTATCTGGATCTTGATGCAGAGGGCGAAGCCGGTTACCGGGCGGGTCGTGATGCTGTTAACCCGATGACGGGTCGTGCGGCCCGGTCCAGTGATTCGACCTGGTACCTGTTGTATACATCGGGCACCACCGGCCAGCCGAAGGCGGTCATTCAGACCTTCGGCATGGCGATGGCCAATTACATCAATATCTCTCAGGCGATGGATCTGCGCGGAGATGACACGACGCTGAATTACCTGCCGCTATTTCACACCGGTGGCATCAACCTGGTGACCTTACCCACGTTGATGATGGGTGGCAGGGTATTGCTGACACATGGGTTTGATGTGGAGCTCACCGTCAAATTACTCGAATCAGGGGGGCTGGATACTTTCTTCGGCGTGCCGGCGGTTTACCAGGCGATCAGTTTGCATCCACGGTTTGCCGAACTGGACCTGTCCGGGGTGCGTAGCTGGGGCTGTGGTGGGGCACCGATGTCGGATGGATTGCTGCGCCAGTTCAACGCGCGTGGCGCCACTGTATTGAATGGCATGGGCATGACCGAAACCGGCCCCACTGTGTTCCTGATGGACCGGAAGAATGCTTTGAGAAAGATTGGCTCAGTCGGCAAGCCGCAATGGCTGGCTGCTGTTCGGCTGGTTGATGCAGATGGCAAAGATGTTGCGCAGGGTGAGACGGGTGAATTATGGTTTTCGGGGCCTGCGGTAACACCGGGCTATTTCAACCGCCCGGAGGCCACGGCCGCAGCACTGCCGGATGGTGAGTGGTTACGAAGCGGGGATATTGGCAAACAGGATGAAGACGGTTATTACTATATCGTTGGACGGTTGAAAGACATGTATATCAGCGGCGGTGAAAATGTTTACCCCGCCGAGGTTGAAAACAAGCTGGCCAGACATCCCAATATATTGGAAGCCGCAATTATCGCAGTGGCAGATGAAAAGTGGGGTGAGGTTGGCTGTGCCTATATCCTTGCCAGGCCTGGTCATGTATTGCCTGCGGATACCGAGCTGGTGAAGTTCTTAAGAGAAAACATGGCTGCTTACAAAGTTCCCAAATACTTCATTGCGGTTGAGGACTTTCCTCGCACAGCCGCCGGCAAAGTGCAAAAGCACCTGTTAACACCACCTGAGGAGAAGACCTGATGCGTTACCTGATGCTGACAGTTATCCTGGTATTGTCCAGCCTGGCATTCGCTTCCACTGCAGTGTCAAAAATAAATATCGATCCGAATCAGATTACCGTTTCCGGCATGTCGGCCGGCGCGGAAATGGCTCACCAGTTGCACATTGCCTATCCGGATGTATTCTCCGGTGTTGGTCTGATTGCCGGAGGGCCATTCGGTTGTGCTGCAGGCTCGTTGGCGATAGCCATGTCAAGGTGCCTGGGTAAGGTGCAAGAAGATCTGCCAGTGACGCAGTTTGTAGAAGAAATCCGGTCGGCTGTGCTGGCCGGCAAGCTTGGGTCATCCGCAGCATTGGCAGATGATCCTGTATGGGTATTTCACGGCAAGCAGGATAACAGTGTTGCGGCCGGGTTAAGTGCTGCGATTGTGGCGCTCTATGGCAACTTTATGCCATCTGAGAATATTCGATATGTGAATGACGTGGAGGCCGGCCATAATTTTCCGACGCGGGATAACGGCAGCGACTGCGCTGTCACCGCGCCGCCTTTTATCGGCAACTGTGATTACGATGCTGCCGGCGAATTATTGCAACACCTGTATGGCAAGCTTGAAAAACCGACGGCAAAGTTCAGCGGCGAACTCGCTGAAACGGTGCTGCCTGGCGCGGACAAGGCGGGATTGCTCGAGACTGCGTACCTGTACGTTCCAGCAGCCTGCACCACTGAGAAATCCTGCAAGGCCCACCTTGTGTTGCATGGTTGCGCGCAGTCAAGCGCCCAGATAGGTGCCACCTTTGTTGAGCAAAGTGGCTATCTGCCCTGGGCTGAGGCCAATAATATCGTGCTGGCATTCCCTCAGGTAGCCCCCACGGCAACCAACCCCCTTGCCTGTTGGGACTGGTGGGGTTATACAGGTGCTTCCTATCGATGGCGTGATGCGTTGCAGATGCAGGTGCTGACCGATTGGATGCGGGCACTGAGCATTCCCTGACCTTTTAAAATAAGTGCTACGCTTTATTTTCTGACACTTTGCCATTCAGGACCACAACGCATGGCTATCGCCTCCCGATATGACATTCTGTTCCAGCCCATTCAGATTGGCCCTGTTACCGCACCGAACCGGTTCTACCAGGTGCCTCACGCGAGCGGCATGACAGAGGCGAACCCCAGGGTGCGTGCCGCATTTCGTGCCATGAAGGCAGAGGGTGGCTGGGGTGTCGTGTCCACGGGTGCGGTGTCCACCCACCCGTCTTCGGATGACAGTCCGTTACCGTTTGCACGTCTATGGGATGACAACGATATACGTTCTCATGCCATGGCTGTAGATGCCGTGCATGCGCACGGAGCATTGGCTGCCATCGAGTTGTGGCACGGTGGCGCGTCGGTGATGAATCGCACCTCACGGGTACCTCCATATTCGCCATCCGGCATTCCCTGGGCTGCAACTCATGTTGGGTTTATGGGCAATCAACGGCCTCGTGTCATGGATGTGCAGGACATCCGCGATGTCATCGGCTGGCAGGTAACTGCCGCCAGGCGTGCCCGGCAGGCAGGGTATGACATCATTTATATCTATGCCGGCATGGGCTACCTGGGGTACGAGTTCCTGCTCGAAGAATATAACCATCGCACCGATGCCTATGGTGGTTCAGTTCAGAATCGCGTGCGCTTTGTTCGGGAAATGATAGAGGCTACCAAAGAGGCGGTTGGCGACACCTGTGGTGTGGCATTGCGCATCAGCCTGGAGGAATTACGCGCCAGGGAGAGCGAGCATTATGCGTCGCAGGCGCATGAAGTTGTCAGCCTGCTGAAAGATGTTCCGGACCTGTGGGATGTCAAAATGGATTCCAGCCCCACCGATTGTGGCGCGTCCAGATTCCGTGCCGAAGGGGCGCATGAGCCGGTTATTGATTTTGTAAAAAAAGTGACGGACAAGCCAGTGGTTGGCGTGGGGCGATTTACCTCGCC
>VAPH01002727.1_pt1 | contig 14519 bp, 16 predicted proteins | sample 3393861 | NCBI WGS metagenome assembly VAPH01 (sample SAMN08290439, study PRJNA428436) | hydrothermal vent metagenome | isolation source: Deep-sea hydrothermal vent chimney | place: Atlantic Ocean: South-mid Altantic Ridge | reverse complement strand
TTAGCCCTCGGCACAAACTCGGTTGCCACCTCAGCGATGATGAAGGCACGGGCCAATAAAGGCGCAACAGGTGAAAACGCTATCATCCGCAACGCCGGGAGGGTAGATGTAATTGTAGGACCACTCAGTATCGTGCTTGCCAATGGAATGCTTGGGGAGCTGACGCCGGGCATTGCAGAGGCCATAGCTTCTTCAATGGCACGGAAGATACTTCTTCCAATCAACCAGGAAGGAGTTGAGATTGCCGGCATACAGAGGGAGCCACTTCCACACCTGATAGAAAAGGTGGTAGAATACTTAAAACCCGCAATAGAAGGGAGGTAATATAATGTGTGAAGCGAATGCATACGTCTATGACAATGGCACGGAGTCTCTGTATCTTGAAAATGTGGATATCCTCAGACCTGAGGGAGACAGGATATTCATGCGTAACCTTTTTGGGGAACAGAAGGAATTTGAGGGAAAGATAAAGGAGATATCACTTATCAAGCATCGCATTGTACTGGAAAAAATAAAACCCTGAAACCAAAATTGAGGTAAAAATGAAAAAAACCATTGTTATAATGATGACTATCCTGACAGGTCTGGCACTACTGTTTGTTGCCGAAACAGGAGCATCAGCCTTTGGTGGATGTGAACAGGATTGCGGAAAGTGTCACTCTTTATCAAAGGGGGAGGCCCAGGAGACGTTAAAGCAGCTGATACCCGACATTAAAGTCATCGGGGTCAGAATATCCCCGTCAAGGGGGCTATGGGAAGTATCACTGGAGACACATGGCAAAAAGGGTATTGCCTATATGGACTTCTCAAAAGAGAATGTCATCATCGGACAAATTGTCAAGATAAAAACAAAGAAAAACCTCACCAGAAAACGGCTGATGGAGCTTAACAGGGTGGATTTCGCACAGATCCCCCTCGATGATGCCCTTGTTATGGGTGACCCGAATGCAACCTATAAGGTCGTTGTCTTTGACGACCCTGACTGTCCATTTTGTGCAGAACTCCACAAGGAGCTAAAAAAAGTTGTTGAAAAGAGAAAGGATATAGCATTTTTTATTAAACTCTTCCCCTTAAAAATGCACAAGGATGCCTACCGGAAGGCAGTGGCTATCCAATGCAAGAAGTCTTTACAGCTTTTAGAAGATGCCTTTGCAAAAAAGGAGATTCCCGACCCTGAATGTAAAACGGATATTATAGACAGGAATATCGAACTTGCCGGAAAACTCGGCATAACCGGCACACCAACCATTGTGCTGGAAAACGGCAAGGTCCTGGGTGGTGCAATAAAGGCAGGGCAGCTTATAGAGCTTATTGAGGATAAAAATAACGGTTCCGGAGCAGATGAAACAAAGAAGTGAATGTTCTGCATAAGAGTTTCCCGTCATAAGCAAAAAGGCAGCTTTCCATCTGCCTTTTTGCTTTTTTCTTGACTAATAATTTTTTGAACAATTATTATATCTGTGCTGTTGAACGATGCAATGGCCATGTTGCATTTAAAAACGTTCCGTGGAGGTTTACGTGAAAGCAAAAGATATTATGGAGCAGGTAAAGGATTATTTATCTCCTGACGACACCATCAGGAACGCTGTGAACAAGATGAGAGTTGTGAAGAGAGACGACGGTATAGTCGGCTTGAAAGGTATGATAGTGCTCGACAGCGAGGGCAATCTGGTTGGAATGGTTTCGGTTAAAGACATACTCAAGGCGATTATACCTTTTTATATGACGATGACGGAACTCGGGGAGTTTACATGGGAGGGTATGCTTGCGGAGATGACAAAAAAGGTGGCCGACAGGAAGGTAGAGGAGATAATGATGAAGGATGTAATAACGGTTCCGGGGGATGCCCCGCTCATGGAGTGTGCCGATCTTATTATCAAACATAATCTCCAGAGGGTTCCTGTATTAAATAAAGAGAAGAAAGTCGTCGGCATCATATACGTGCGGGACCTCTATCATGCAATTGTTAAAGTTCTCCTGGATGACAAGGGGGTACAAAATCTATGACTCATGAAGCTGCCGCGGCATCCCAGACCTTTGTAATGAACACGACCTTCTGGACTGCCACGACCATATTTATACTCGCCTACATTGTTATAGTATCGGAAAAGGTACACAAGACAGTGGTTGCAATCTTCGCGGCATCCCTGATGCTTGTGTTGAAAATACTTTCGCAGTATGAGGCTTTTCACGTTGAGGAATTAGGGGTGGACTGGAATGTTATCTTCCTGCTTATCGGGATGATGATAATAATCAATCTTATGCGGCCAACCGGTTTTTTTGAATATATCGCCATTAAAAGTGCAAAGGCCGGCAAGGGTGACCCCATGAGGATAATGATCATATTCGCAATTGTTACGGCAGTGTTGAGCGCGCTTCTTGACAACGTTACCACAGTACTCCTGCTTGCCCCGGTCACCCTTCTGATTGCAGATGCCCTTGAGGTTGATCCGATTCCGTTCCTGATTGTTGAAGCCATTGCATCCAATATCGGAGGCACTGCCACACTTATCGGTGACCCGCCGAATATCATGATTGCCTCAAAGGCAAAACTCAATTTCATGGATTTTATCTACAATCTTACGCCTATCGTTATCATATTGATGGTTGTGCTTCTCTTTATTATCAAGATAGTCTTCGGCAGGAAACTGAAGACCAGGGAAGAACTCAAACAGAGAATAATGCAGATGAACGAAAATGAGGCAATAAAAGACCCGTTAATGCTCAAAAAATCTCTCTTCGTCCTCGCTCTCGTACTTATCGGGTTTGTATTTCATGGAACACTTCACCTCCAGCCGGCCACAGTAGCACTCTTCGGTGCAGGGCTGTTGCTTCTGCTGTCAGGCACCCATGAACCACACCACGTCCTTGCCGAAGTCGAATGGCCTACCATATTTTTCTTTATAGGCCTCTTTATACTCGTTGGCGGAGTAGTAAAGGTAGGACTCATTAAATGGATGTCTCTAAAGATGCTCGCCCTGACGCAGGGCAATCTCCTTGCAACAAGTATGATCGTAATGTGGTTCTCTGCCATAGCATCCGCAATCGTTGACAATATCCCCTATGTTGCCACCATGAATCCCCTGATAATCGATATGGCAAAGCAGATGTGGCCCCAGGATACAGGCCTGGCCCTCCTCAGGCATCCCGACCTGCTGCCTATCTGGTGGTCACTGGCTCTCGGGGCATGTCTTGGGGGTAACGGCTCGCCAATTGGTGCCTCAGCAAACGTCATAGTAGTTGGCATGGCCGAAAAGGCAGGGCAAAAGATATCCTTCATGAGATTTGTTGCATACGGCTTCCCGATAATGCTTTTGACGGTCTTTATCTCCATGATATACGTGTGGCTGAGGTATTACGTCCTTAAATGGTAATATCCCGCCATCGATAATCCGGCTAAAATAGCGCCTCCATAGGGTAGGGGGCTTCAACGGTTTGAACTCCTTCCGTCCTGCCTGCTTATAATTTAGTTTTAATCTCCTATAAAAATAAAAAATCCCACTTGCTTGACTAAGGATTTCCCCTGGCATTATGATATCCCGTATAGTTGCGTAATGCAATATTTGCTGTTTCAGTAAATAACAAGCAAATGGAGGCTCGTGTGAAGGCTAAAGAGATAATGGAACCGGTTAAAGATACCCTGACCCCGGAGACCACCCTGAAAGATGCGGTTAACAGGATGAGGGTTGCCGGAAGGGGAGATGTCCGGGCCGGAGCAAAGGGCATGATTGTCCTTGATAATGGAAAGCTTGCAGGTATTGTATCAATCAAGGATATCCTTAAGGTTATTATACCATCATATATGACATTAACCGAACTCGGCGAGTTCACTTGGGACGGGATGCTCGAGGAGATGGCAAAAAAGGTTGCCGACAAGAAGGTAGAGGAGATCATGACAAGGGATGTGATAACCGTTTCAGAGGACGCCCCGCTCATGGAGTGTGCCGATCATGTCGTTAAGCACAACCTCCAGAGGATTCCAGTGCTGAATAGAGAGAAGACGGTAGTTGGTATTATATACGTCCGGGATATTTATTATGCGATTGTCCGGGCTCTTTTTGACAAGTTTGATAAGGAGGGAAAGAGATGACACATGAAGCCGCCACAGCCTCACAGTCTTTTGTTATGGACACAACCTTCTGGACAGCCACTATCATATTTCTCCTCGCCTATGCATTAATTATTTCAGAAAAGGTACATAAGACGGTCGTAGCCATCTTTGCTGCAGCCCTGATGCTTGTGCTCAAGATACTGGAGCAGAAAGAGGCCTTTCATTCCGAAGTGTTAGGTATAGACTGGAATGTCATATTTCTCCTCCTCTCGATGATGATAATAATCAATCTCATGAAACCAACCGGTTTTTTTGAGTACATTGCCATTAAAAGCGCTAAACTGGGAAAGGGTGAGCCAATGAGGATAATGACCATATTTGCAATTGTTACGGCCATCCTGAGCGCCATTCTTGACAATGTTACCACAGTGCTCCTTCTTGCCCCTGTTACCCTGCTCATTGCAGATGCACTTGAGGTCGACCCGATACCCTTCCTGATTGCCGAGGCACTCGCCTCCAATATAGGCGGCACTGCCACACTAATAGGTGACCCTCCCAATATCATGATAGCCTCAAAGGCTCATTTTGATTTCATGGACTTTATCTATAACCTGACACCTGCAATCATTATAGTAATGGCTTCCTTCCTCTTTATCCTGAAAATACTGTTCGGCAAGAAGCTCCATGTCAGGCCCGAACTGAAACAGAGGATATTGGAAATGGATGAAAGAGACGCTATAAAAGACCCTCTTATGCTTAAAAAGTCGCTCTTTGTCCTCTCAATTGTTATAGTTGGTTTTGTCCTGCATGGCATGTTCAACTATGAACCGGCAACAGTGGCCCTGTTTGGAGCAGGACTTCTACTACTGCTTTCAGGCACTCACGAACCACACCACGTCCTTGCCGAGGTCGAGTGGCCGACCATATTCTTTTTTATGGGACTCTTTATCATCATCGGGGGTGTCGTCAAGGTCGGGCTTATTAAATGGATGTCCATAGAGGTGCTTGCAATTACGCACGGAAACATGTTTGCCACAAGTATGCTCATGATGTGGTTCTCGGCCTTTGCCTCAGCCTTTGTGGATAACATTCCCTACGTTGCGACAATGAATCCCTTAATAATAGATATGGCTCATCAGGTCTGGCCGCACCTTCAGGGCTTAAAACTCCTCCATAATCCTGAACTCCTGCCCGTTTGGTGGTCTCTCTCTCTTGGCGCATGTCTTGGGGGTAATGGCACGGCTATCGGGGCATCTGCAAATGTGATTGTGATCGGGCTGGCCGAACGGGCAGGAAAAAAGATATCCTTTATAAGGTTTATGGCCTACGGAATGCCCGTTATGATACTAACGGTATTTATATCTACTATTTATGTCTGGCTGAGATACTATATACTAAAGATATAGGGTATACCCTGATATCCGGACCTATAACTTCCCTTTAATATCCTATTAAAATAAAAAATCGCCATTTTCTTGACATATCTGCTAGTAGAAGATTATCATATCTTTGCAATTGCGTATTGCAATATTAATATTGCAATACGCAACGGCACTGAATAGATAACGAAGGAGGCAATACGATGTCACGCACTTTGCGAAGGTTTCTCTTCCTTTTTGCAGTAGTGGCTATAGTTATAGGATTTTATAGCGTTGCATTTGGTGAAGAACAGATAGTAGAGGTAGCTCAGAACGGAAGCACCATCGTTTGGTGGATGTGGCCGGTAATCCTGTTTGTCTTTACCTTTTTTCTCGGTATCCTGGCAGTTGTTGCAGGTGTTGGAGGAGGGGTGCTGTTTGTTCCTATAGTAAGCAGCTTTTTCCCCTTTAACCTTGATTTTGTAAGAGGTGCCGGTCTGCTGGTGGCCCTTACAGGGGCACTCTCCGCAGGTCCCGGATTGCTCAAACGCGGACTCGCAGATCTCAGACTCGCCCTCCCCATGGCCCTTATAGCCTCTACATGTTCAATCTTCGGCGCCATGGTCGGACTTGCACTTCCTACGAATGTAGTCCAGACCGCGCTTGGGGCCACGATCATCATGATCGTCATCATTATGGCTACAGCCAAGCGCTCGGATTTTCCGGAAGTTAAACAGGCTGATACACTTTCTTCAGTCCTCAGGATAACAGGCGTTTATTATGAGGAGTCTGCCGGCAAGCAGATTAACTGGCAGATTCACAAAACACCCCTTGGTCTTTCACTCTTTATAGTAATAGGCTTTATGGCAGGCATGTTCGGCCTCGGTGCCGGATGGGCAAACGTACCCGTCCTTAATCTTCTCCTCGGTGCACCACTGAAAATCTCCGTGGCAACGAGCGTATTTCTGCTTTCCATAACCGATACGGCAGCAGCATGGGTATACATTAACAAGGGAGCGGTGCTGCCGTTGATTGCAGTCCCTTCCGTTGCCGGCATGATGCTCGGCACGAGAATAGGTGTTAGAATACTGGCAAGGGCAAAGCCCAAGGCAGTAAAATGGATTGTCGTAACCATTCTCTTCCTTGCCGGATTCAGAGCACTCTTAAAAGGTCTTGGAATATGGGGGTAACAAATTATGAGCAATAAAACAAAGCCATCGGAAGAACAGCTGAAATATGCATCCGTCCTCCAAACAATATCCCTTGGGGGGTTGGCACTCCTGGTCATCGGGTTTTTTGTTTATTTAAGCGGCATCCTTCCAACCCTGATTCCGGCTTATGAAATCCCGGAATACTGGGGAATGCGGGTACACGATTTCGTTGAAAAAACGGGGATGCCAACCGGATGGGACTGGGTACCTTTACTTAATCATGGGGATATAGTAAGTTTTCTGGGAATAATCCTGCTGGCCGCAGGCACACTCGTCTGCTTTGCAGTTATACTTCCTAATTTTATACGCAAAAAAGATACGCCTTTTGTGATTATTATCATTGTGCAAATCCTGGTCCTCTTGCTTGCAGCAAGCGGGTTTATTACAGGGGGTCATTAATATGAATACACTTGATACGTGCCCAATTACAAGGCTTGAAAGGGTCCTCTTATGTACAGACGGGTCGGAATTCAGCGAGGGTGCTATCAGAGAGGCTATAAGCATTGCAAAAAGATGCAATAGCAAACTGTATGCCATCTCTGTAGTTGAAGTAAACCCTGAATTTGAGGCGTATGCCCCCGGACTTGCAGAAAAGATAGAAAAAGATACAAGAACACACCTCAATGACATAAAAGAAAGGGCTGAAAAAGAGGGGGTTACCTGTGAAACAATAACACACAAGGGCGAGGAGCCTTACAGATACATAGTTAAGGAGACGTCCAGAATAGAGGCTGACCTGATCGTAATGGGAAGACACGGCAGGACAGGCATTAACAGACTAATGATGGGAAGCGTTACCGCAAGGGTCATTGGACATACTGCATGCAATGTTCTTGTTGTACCAAGGTCGGCAGTCTTTAAGCGTAAAAAGATACTGATTGCTACTGACGGTTCAGAGTTCAGTGATAAGGCACTCCATAACGCCCTTGATATTGCAACGGCGTGTGAGAGTGAAGTTGTTATCGTATCAGTGGCTTCAAGCGAGTCCGAAGTCACGGAAGCCGAGGGATTTGTCAGGGAGGCCCGTGAAATGGCCGAGAAAAAGGGCTTAAAGGTTACGACCGGAACACCCGTGGGCACTGTCTATGAGATAATCATTAATGTTGCTGAAAAAGAAAATGTTGACCTTATCGTTGTTGGAAGCCACGGCAGAACAGGACTTAAAAGGCTATTGATGGGAAGTGTAGCGGAAAGGGTTATCGGCCACGCCTCCTGTACGGTATTGGTGGTTAAGTAAGAGCAAAAACAGGTAATATTGGAAGGGTTTTATCGTTACTTACTGCAACGTGCTATTTTTCCATGTCATATCTTTTAATCTTTCTCCAGAGGGATACCCTGTCTATCCCGAGTATCTGGGCCGCCTTTGACTTATTTCCACCAACCTCTTTCAGCACCCATTGTATATATGCCTTCTCCTGATCTTCAAGGGATGGGATTTTCCCTCCGCGCTTCCTGAACGTCCTGATACTCAGTTCCCTGAGGTCATCAGGGAGATGTATCGTTTCAAGGGTTTTTCCCTTGGAGAGTGCGATGCCCCTCTCGATTATATTTTCCAACTCCCTTACATTTCCCGGAAAGTTGTAACTGTTTAGCACGCCTGACATATCCTCGGAGATATCAGACACGTCCTTTCCCATGATTGAGGAGTATTTCTTGAGGAAGTGATAACACAGCAACGAGATATCTCCTCTTCTCTCTGAAAGTGGCGGCAGGTGGAGAGTTACTACATTCAGACGGTAATAAAGGTCCTGCCTGAACTCACCGCTTTCGATAACTTCCTGTATGTTCCTGTTTGTGGCGGCAATAAACCTCACATCCACCTTTACCGGTTCAATGCCCCCAACGCGTTGGTATTCTCTTTCCTGTACAACCCTCAGGAGTTTTACCTGCATGGACGGGCTCATTTCCGTAATTTCATCCAGAAACAAAGTGCCTTTGCTTGCCACCTCGATAAGACCTCTTTTAAGGAATGTTGCACCTGTAGCCCCCTTCTCATGTCCAAAAAGCTCGTCTACGAGGAGCCCCTCTGAAAAAGCCCCGCAGTTGATGGCGATAAAGGGACCTTCAGCCCTCTTGCTGTAAAGGTGGACATACCGCGCCACCAGTTCCTTACCCGTTCCGCTTTCACCCGTGACAAGGAGATTACAGTCGGTAGGAGCAACGTCCCTGGCCGTATCCAGTTTCCTGAGCATCCGGGGATCCTGGGTGATTATCCGTACCCTGTCCGTGATATTTTCAAGACTTTCCCTGAGTTGTCTGTTCTCTTTCTTGAGTCTTACCTTTTCCGAGGCCTCCCTTACGACCTTTCGCACCTCATCCAGCTTAAATGGCTTTGCTATATAATGGTAAGCACCGTGCTTCATTGCCTCTATGGCAGTCTCAAGCGTGGCGTATCCTGTTATCATTATTACCTCTAAATCGGGATTTGACTCCTTGCATCTTTTGAGTATCTGCATGCCGTCAACCTTCTCCATCTTCAGGTCGGTCAGGACAACATCGAATTCATGCTTGCTCAATAGTTTTAAGGCGTTCTGCCCGTTCGATGTTGTTTTTATCTCGTAGCCTTCCTTCTTCAAAACATACTCAAGGTTCTTTACGGCTATTTTCTCGTCATCAACAATCAGGAGTTTGATCTTGTTTTCCATCCTCGTCTCCTTATTAATTCTTCGGCAACCCTTATTCAAGAAAGTGTTTCAGCAAAATCCTCTTTTTTCCTATACAAAAAATAGTCCTTCTCAAACCTCAGCTCAAGGGTTGTGTCAAGAAACTTCGATATTACAGCGTAAAAACTAATTCTCTCATCTATTTACTATTAAATTAACGAATATGATTGAAGCAACGAAGAGTATAAGCAGAAAGCTTCCTGTATATCCCATTTTTATCTTCTGCAGTATACTCCTGTTCTTCGCAATCATATAATATAGTAACATTCGATATTGCAAATTGCAACTACAGCACAACATCCAAAATTCCGGATTATGATACAATATATGTAATGTATCTACTGTTTGTGTAAGGTTTCAAACCCTGCAAAAATAGATTATATCTTCATTAAAGGAACTTTGTAGTACCATGTCGATAAAAAAGAAAATAATTCTCAGTTTCTTTATCAGTTTTTCAATCATTGCAACACTTGCCATAGCCGCTTACCTGGACTTTCGCGAGACCAGAAACGAGTTTAAATATCTTGAACTTGCAGAAAACATCAGGGGCAAGACCTTACAGTTAAGAAGACATGAAAAAAACTTCTTTCTTTATGGAGACAGTAAGGAAATAGACCTTATTCACAGGTACATAGGAGAGATTGAAGCACTTATTAAAGATGCCAAGCCTTATACCCGCAACGACAATCTTGATAAACTGGATGGCAAACTGAAGGAATTCAGTCTGAAGTTTGAAAACATTACCGCCATGGCTTCCGGTTTCCATGAAGAGTTGGCCGGCCTAAAACCAAAAGAACCGTCATATCTCTTTCTAATACCCATAATTAAAGCCACTTTTCTGGAACACCCACAGCAAAATGCACAGCTCCTGAAGCGTTTTTTCAGGATATCCAAAAAAGATGACTATATTTCATTCCTTAAAAGCCTGGGAGATGAGATTAAAGATTTGAGGAAGACCGGAGAAAAAATTATCGGGATATCGAAAGAACTGGACAGGGGTGCCCGGGAAAGAGTACAAAATATTATTAATGTTACCAAGGTAGCTGTCCTGGTATTTTTGCCTATATCCTTCCTGATCGGGTTTGTATCGCTATTTTATATCAGCCATAACATAGTTAACAGGTTGAAGAAACTAATGGTGACGATTGAAAAAAGTGGTGGTGGTTTCTTTTCTCCCATGCCTTTTCCGTCGGGCCATGACGAGGTCAGTACACTGATAAGGACATATAATAATATGGCAGAGGCTATACAGGCACGGGAAGAACTGCTCAGGGAAAAAGAAGGAGAGTTGATTCAGAGTAAAAAGCTTGCAGCTATAGGCACTCTTGCATCCGGAGTGGCTCACGAATTAAATAATCCCCTGAATAACATTAATATATCGGCCCAGATATTGGCAAAGGAGATGGGGGAGGACTGTACAGGGATTATAGAGGAGACAGTTGATGATATATTGAGTCAGACTTTCAGGGTAAAGAAAATAGTTGCAAATCTGCTGGATTTTGCAAGGTCAAAGGAGCCGGACTTTCAGGAAATAAACATTGTTAATATTATACAAAAGACATATGCTCAGGCACAGAAGATAACGGCATTTAAGGATATAGAGTTTGTATTCGAGTCTCCGCCGGAAGTCTTCCTCCAGGCGGACCAGGTCCAGATTGAACGGGTCTTCGTCAATCTCTTCACTAATGCAGCCGATGCCATGGAGGGCAAAGGAAAACTTCATGTGAAGGTCTTTCCTGAAAAAGACAAGGTCAAAATAGAGGTATCCGATACAGGCAAAGGGATTCCCCCTGAGGTTAAAGACAAGATTTTCGACCCCTTCTTTACAACCAGGGACAGGGGAACCGGACTCGGCCTGTCCATAGTATATAACATCATCAAAAACCATGGTGGCAGTGTAACCGTGGAAAGCACGGTAGGAGAAGGAACCACATTCAGAATCTTTTTACCGAGGTATAAATGAGCATTAAAATCTTTATTGCAGAAGACGAAGAGATAACCCTGAAACATCTGATGTATGCCCTCAAAAACGAGGGATATATCGTTTCCGGTGCAAAAGACGGCCTTGAGGCGTGGCGGAAAATCGAGAAGGAGCATTTTGATATTGTTATTACGGATATAAAGATGCCCGGACTTGACGGCATGAGTCTGCTCGAGAAGATTAAAGAGAAAGGGATGGAGACGGATGTGATCGTTGTCACGGGTTTTGGAAGCATTGATTCAGCGGTGGAGGCCATGAAAAAAGGGGCATATGATTATATAACAAAGCCCTTTAATCTGGATGAATTACTATTAAGGGTCAAAAAGATATGTGAAAAAAAAAGCCTTGAAAAAGAAAACATAGCACTGAAGATCTCACTCGGTATAGACAAAGACCTCCCTGCATTTATCGCAAAAAGCAGGAAGATGAAAGAGGTGATTAACGTTATCAGGAGCATTACGGCGTCTGATTGCAATGTTATCATCACGGGAGAAAGCGGTGTAGGCAAGGGACTTGTTGCAAAGCTTATTCACTATACAGGGACAAGGGCAAACAGGCCTTTTCTTGCAATCAACTGTGCAATCTTTACAGAGGAACTCCTTGCCAGTGAACTTTTCGGCCATGAGCGGGGAGCCTTTACAGGAGCGGTTACCACAAAAAAAGGTCTTTTGGAGATTGCAGATACAGGAACACTCTTTTTAGATGAGATAGCCGAGATGTCGCCGTCCCTGCAGGCAAAGCTCCTGAAGGTCATTGAGGACAGGGAGTTTTTCAGGGTTGGGGGCACAAGAGCCGTAAGGGTGGATGTCAGATTCATCGCTGCCACAAACCAGGACATAAATCGACTTGTAACCAACGGTAATTTCAGAAAAGACCTCTTCTACAGACTCAATGTAATGGATATCTACATACCCCCCTTGCGTGAAAGAAAAGAGGATATCATGCCCCTGAGTAAATACTTCCTTGAAAAACACTCAAAAAAGGCCAGGAAAGATATCAAGGGGTTTGCAAGGGAGACAATGGAGATACTGAAATCGTACAGCTACCCTGGAAATGTCAGGGAGTTGGAAAATATTATCGAGAGGGCAGTGATTCTGGAACAAACATCGCTTGTCCAGCCTAAAAACCTCCCGGTTACCATGCAGATGTTTCAGATTGAAACAATAGAACCAAGCAGATTAAAGACAATTGACGAGCTTAACAGGGAATATGCCTTGAAGATTCTCGACTACCTTGAAGGGAACAAGACACGGGCTGCTAAAATGCTGGGTATATCAAGAACCAGCCTCTGGCGGATTCTCAGAGAAAAAGAATAAAGCTCAAAAACTTCTTTCAGCCTCTCGATTTCTTCAAGATTTCTCTCGATTTTAAAAAACCAAGAATATCTTTCCTCTGTTTCTTATCTTGAGGCCATCTTGAAGGCATCGTGAAGCTTAAAAACTTCTTTAGCCTCTCGATTACCTCAAGATTACTCACGATTTAAAGGAATCAAGAAGTTTCTTTCTGTTTCAACTCCATCACTCGAAAACTATCAGCTCCTCCAGCCCAAACGGAACAGCTTCCGGCATCTCCACCCCAAAACCGTTCAGCACCGTCCAAAAATGAAACAGTACACGCTACCCACCTTCCTGAAAATATCCTTTAAAATCAACCTGTTAATATCTGGCATCAGATTTGAATATATGTTATCAGTAATTGAATAAAACATGAAGGGAGAAGGAGCATGAAAGGCAGGGTTTTATTCGTAACAAAGGAAGATGAGAATTTCAGGGATGGGTTCTCATATGTAATGGAGCTGTCAAAAATAGTGAAGGGGGGTATATACATCCTGTTGTACCACGATAAAAACCTTCTCAAGAGATTTGAAGATGATATGGCAGCGGCCGCCCTTGCCGAGGCAGGCGAGTTTGAAACTGCGAAACAGATTGTTAACGAAGAGGAAATCCTTATCAAGGCTGATGCAAGCAAGAAGGTTGCCTTGCTGAGACAAGAATGCTCCGACCCTGAAATGCTTGTGGATTACCGCCTCGCTACAGGCGATCTCGTCTCTGCAATAAGGGGTGTCCTGCAGGATAAGGCAAGTATCGAGATGGTAATACTCAGCCCCTCACTAATGGACAATGGCAAGGCTCTCAGCCTTAAGAAACTAAGAAAATTTATAACAAGGCCTATTGTGACTATGTCAAGAACTGCAAGTGCCCGGTAGGCACCAAAAGGAGGAACAAAAAAATGAAAGTCTTAAGAAAAATGTTAAAGAGATTTGAAGGTGAGATGGCGGCTGTAGCATTTGCAGAAGCCGGTGAATTTGAGACTGCAAGAGAAATCCTGAAGAGTTCCGTAAGTGAAGAAACATCCGATGGCAGCAGCGTTTTTGACAGTGATGAAAGCCAGGGATTGAATATCTTAATAAAACACGCTGAAAGCAAGTAAAAGGAGGCATTAAAAAATGGGCATGTTCTATGTATTGTTGAGCCTGGGAGTTGTAGGTGGTTTCCTTTCAGGTCTGCTGGGACTTGGAGGGGCAATTATCATGATCCCTCTCATGTTAACTGTTCCGAAGATACTGGGGGTAGGTGCACTTTCGATGAAAGCAGTTGCCGGACTATCCATGATTCAGGTGGTATTTGCATCTTTATCCGGTGTTGCCCGACACAGAAAAAACAAATTTGTCAGCATGAAGCTGATATATACACTGGGAATAGCCATGGCGATTGGTTCGGGGTTTGGCTCCATAATCTCAAAGTATATGAGCAACCAGGTCTTGATGATTGCGTTCGGCTTTATAGCAGTAATAGCAGCCTTGATGATGTTCATACCGCCGAAGTCCGAGGATTCTGCAAGCATTGCCAATCCTGACGACATTCAGTTTAACAAACCGCTTGCCGCCGTACTTGGAGTAATAATCGGAAGCCTGGCAGGTATGGTTGGTGCCGGCGGCGGGTTTATATTGATCCCGGTGATGATTTACGTCCTTAAAATCCCTATAAGAATTACTATAGGTACCAGCCTGGGAGTAGTACTCATCGGTGCGGTTATAGGTGCTATCGGCAAAATGGTTACAGGACAGGTAGATTGGTTACTTGCGTTGGCTCTCATTATCAGCTCGGTCCCATCCGCCCAGTTAGGCAGTCTTGTGAGCAAGAAAACCCCGGCACTGATTCTGAGATACTCACTGACTCTCCTGATAATTTTAACGAGTGTTGAAATATGGTATAAGATTATCGTGGTATAAATTACACGCACCCCACTCCACTC
>VAPH01047349.1_pt1 | contig 14524 bp, 15 predicted proteins | sample 3393861 | NCBI WGS metagenome assembly VAPH01 (sample SAMN08290439, study PRJNA428436) | hydrothermal vent metagenome | isolation source: Deep-sea hydrothermal vent chimney | place: Atlantic Ocean: South-mid Altantic Ridge | reverse complement strand
TCAATGCGTTCATTGTCATTGGCCACCGCCATTGCGGAGCCCAGTAGCAAGGACATACATATCAACAGGGTCATGGGTTTCATGGTTCTCTCCTCCTCTTTTTAATAAGTGCAATCAGTGTTCGCGGGTCAGCCGCTCGATGCGGGCGAAGGCCCGGCCGTTGTCGCGGCTGACCTGGATCACCTCGGTGATGTTGTGCTGGTCGGTATGTTCGGTGACCAGCGGGGTGCCGATGGGCTGTGCTGTTTCATTACTTCTTGCCGCAGTCGCGCCAAAGTAGACCTCTTCCAGGGGCGGCTCGGGAACGTCGCCTGCCTGCCTGGTAATACCGGAATGCGCGGTGGTCTTTGTGGATGGCTGGGCGACAGTGTCAGCTACAACATTTACGCCGGCCTTGTTGCCCTTGGATACCGAACCTGTCTGTGTATCCGCCTTTTGTTCCACGAGAGATTTGGCCCGGGCCAAGGCATCGGCCACGGCATCACCGGCCTTGCCGATCAGGCTGGGCTCTTGGGAAGGAGTAGAGGCAGCAGTAGAAGTGGATTGGATCGGGTTACTGCTGCTGTTGTCCTGCGGCGCCAGGAAGGTCAGGCCATATAACACCAGGCCCACCGCCGTCAGGGATAAAAGGATCTGAAACATGACATACCTCCGCTTCGGTTTTCGTTGGTCTTACTAGACCAAATTGCCGGATGTGTGCCAATTGATAGATCAAGAGTCGTTGTAGCTATAGAATGGTCTGAACGATCTGCGCAATATTCCGCGCATCATCAATACCCCGGTGCGGAGTGCCTTCGAACTGCATGCCAAGATGGTCCAGCATTCTCTGGAGTGACTTTCTTTTCAAGCCCATGATATTTGGGATTACGGATTTCAGGTTTACGTGATTGTCTTCCAGAAACGGATAGTCGCATTTGTGCTTTCTACAGTCGTCCTGCAATTGGTACCGGTCATAGTCCCCCCAACTGCAGAAGACCGGGTCGTTTTTACCCGCTTCAAGTTCAAATTCCTTTACAAATTGCTCCAACACGCGGGGAAAGGTCTCCGCCCTATCAACATGAGTCTGACTAATATGTGTCAATTCCCTACAGAATGCAGTTAACCTCGGATGAAAGATGGGGCGCACGAACACCTGGAACTCACGAAGCACGACTCGTGTTTCCGGGCAGTATAGAACTACGCCGAATTCAATGATCTCACCCGTGTAACTGCAACCTGGCAGTGGCCTCGGCTTGCAATCTTTCGGTCCCCAGCAGGTCGCCTCGAAATCGATGATCAACAGCTTGCTTGACCGCAATCGATCAAGCTTAAAGGTTAGTGCTTCATCCAAGTGAATATCCCATATGAAGTTTCTGCGTTGCAAATCAAGTATTGCAATATTCTCAAGCTTTTCCTATGACCTCAAAACTCACTATAACTCACAGGAATGCTAGCCTTCTACAATCCGCCTCAGATCGATAGGGGTGTAGTCATGCTCAATATATACCAGCCGGTGGCGGTCAGTCGTCTCGTCCTCCGGGTGGTGATTGGTGTTGTGGTGATGCCCATGCACGTTCACGCCAAATGCCTCATCGGCAGGAACCGGTCTATGAGAAAGCAAGATGGTCTTGCCAAACATTTTAACAGCATACGATCGTCACACAGTCCCATCCATGCGAAAGATACCATGCGTGGCTTTTCCAGTCGTGGTTGCCTTTTACCAGCCACCGCCTGCCAGCGCAGATATTCAAAAATTCCTGATGCCACCAAATCAAAAGCCTTTACATCATTTTCCATTCCTTGCCTGTTCCGTCACAAGTACAGCAAGTGTATCCTTTGATTTTGCCGACCCCATCACAATGATTACAAGGGATTTCTATTTTTTTTGGAGGTGGAGGTGGAGGTGGATTCTTCAACAAGTTCTCACATTTTTGTGAGCATGCATAAATTCTATAAGTTTTGATGGGATGGAATCCATGGCTAGGATAGTCCCTACGAATGAGAACGGGCTCCATTTGTATAGAATACGTTCTTGTTGTTGGTTTTCCGCAGTAGCAACAGTTACTTTTGCTCATCATATTCGCCTTTAAGTTAGATTTCCCGTTTAAAGCTAGACATAATGACTTTCCGCTAAGGGAGCCGACCTCCGTCCTAAACGTGGATTAACGCCATGCGTCAGAGCCATCATTATTAAGGTAAACACCATTAATAAACGGGATCGGAGATCGACATGAAAGCGCACTTGTCGCAGAATTTTTTCTTCAAAACCAACTGGGCGCAGGCACTTGTCGTGTAAATACGCATGGCCGAAATGAGTGTCTGTCAAAATCCAATACTTCGTATACGACTCCATACACAACCTCTCTCAGATTATATCATTATCCACAAACATCATTGCCGGATGCCAGTACCTCCAGTGTTTCTACCAGCCAATTAGGCCAACCGGATCCTTTGCCCACTGAATACAGGGTCTGCGCATAGGCCGGATCCTTTATCCCATCCTCAAGCGCAGTGCGAATTGCTGGCTTCAGTCCTTTGGAAACCAGTACACCTGCGGTTTCCCGGAGCCACTCCGGAAGCATCGGGTCATAGCTCATGCGATGCGCTGTCAAGGGATTGTTGAGCGCCTCTTCGAGCACGTGCTTATATCCTTCCATAGATTTCTGATAAGAGCTGGAACAACCGTCATTGCTTCCCACAGAATAAATTGCCCCGGATGCCGGATCGAAACTCAGCCCTTGATTCTCTCCAAGCTCAATATCCTCGCGGATGCTTATCCAAAATTCCTGGTCTGCCAGTTCATAGCGTGCCTCAACCATTTTCAGCCGCTCCATCAGACTGATGCTCTCCACCTTCAACGCCAGCATCTTACTAGCCTTATCGAATGCCTCGCCATCCGCAAGGTATGCAAGCACCTGTCCGTGATGGCTCTGCTCAAAAAGCGAATCCCGCAATTTTGCAATATGGCGCTTCGTAACCCCCTTCTCACGAGTGGTATACTCGACTACATCCCAAATGTTCTTACCTGCTCTCATCGCTCACACCCCCCTATTGTTCGCTTGCTGACGTATATGTGTTCAACCTAGTGGTTTTCCCTTATGCGCATGGCTTTCAGGCGCAGCTTGGCCAAAAACACAAGCGGCGTTGTGAAAGAATCATCATACTTAATTGCATTGACTGCATAACCCAGGTCCGTCACGATCATCTCTGCCATCTGCTGTCCGGGCTCCTGTGCTACCTCCAGGAACTGCGCCAGGTCCTTCAAAAAATTCAAAAAACCTTCATTGGACTCCACTACCGGCTGTAACTCATCAGGCACAACGCCATGTTGTAGCATGGTAGCCAGATCAGGCCCTCCAATCCGGCCCTCGACAATGGCCTTAGCCGAGTTATATAACTCAACACATGCCATATCGTCTGCCTGCGCTTCCTGTGCATCTTCCTGCTTCTTCACTACCTGGCGATGGAAAGGGCGCACCATCCATTCATCCTCTGGATCCAGGCCAAGTTGTTCAGCTATAAGTAAATGCAACTCCTTGCTTTTATTCTTAGTCTTCTGATCGGTCAGCTTGACTTGCTGTTCCGCCAGATTATTTTCGACATAGGCACTAATCATTTCATCGATAAGAATATGCGCATCCTCCGTATCGACATCATGCAATACCATTTCTGGATCCGTCTTATCCACCAACTTTTGATCACATTCTTCACGCACCCGGCGTACCGCGTGCTTGATGGCTGGAATACGAGTATCGAATCCCGCAACAGCCTGCTCAAACCGATCCTTTGCCGTCAGTTCCATTGCTGTATCCTCAAGCTGTGCAATGTTTTTTTTCATCTTGGTATCTCCCCTGTCGATTGCAATAAAGACTCTTCAGGTACGAGTAACGCCTCCTGCATGCCAATCAAGCCGCATTCGCCAGACAAACAACGAACCTCTTCGGCACTGGCTTGCCCGCGGCATAACGAGCCACCAGCTTCGCCTGCTTCTTGGCAACACACCTTGCATGGCGGGCCTGCTTCAAGGCCTTGTTGATCTAGCGTTGACCACGATCACGATAGGCCTTGCACCATTTTTCGTTGCGATCGTTCTTTCTATTCTTTGCATTCTTTGCCATGATGGCTCTCTCCATCTCATTGTGCACCGTGTACAGGCATGTAATGCCGCCGTGATACCAAACCAGCTTTGGACATGCGAACTGCAAAACGTCCTTATTGGCGATAATTGCCGGATAGATGCCAATTTGAGATAAAGAGAGGAAAGAACCTTAAACCGTCATATAATATATTCCTCTTGGACCCGGGAAACGCCTGGGGCCGAGAGACGATGCCCTTGGGATCTCCATGAATATTTATTTCAAAAGCAGCGATTGGAGGGAGAAAGTCCTCTCTAATCTCGCGCGGACGCCGTTCAAAATTGAGATTAACAGTGAGGAATTTTCTTGCGAGTCTGTCGAGGGATTCTGGCAGGGACTCAAGTGCTGCGAGGCCATGAGGGAGCATGTCTTTGGACTCTGGGGGTTCGCGGCGAAGAATGCCGGAAAGGGTAAGTCCGGCCAGGCCTTCGAGATTGCCGGCGAGATGATCCTTGTCGGCAGCGAAAGGCATGCGGATCTGATAAGAGAGGCCATCAAGCAGAAGATCCTGCAGAATCCCAAGGCGAAGCTAGCTTTAAAAGAGAGCAAAGGGAAGATCACGCATAATGTCCCCGGCCATACGAAGCCCATGTTCAAAATGGCCCATATACTCATGTCCGTACGAAAGGAGCTTTGGGGGTATTAAAGAGATAAGGATTGACGGAATGGACCGACACGGATGTCGACACTCTGCCCAACGGCGCGGCGCGAGGCGCAGGATACACGTTCGTTCAACGTCTACCGAAGACGACCCCCCGAGCACACGGTTACATACCGGGCAGTGCAGCAACACATGGAAACTTGGCTCGCCCGGCACAAACGCACAAGCTGCAGACGGACCCAGAGCCGGTGACGGTCAGGAACCTGAAGGTTCGAGTGAATACGGCTAATCCAGTGGCCATCCATTTGGCCTTGGTGCCTTATGTGAGGAAGACAAGCACCCTGGATACAGCACAATCGTGGCTGTATCTGAAGGGAATCTCCAGCGATGAGATGGGAACCGCGTTAGAGGTGCTGGTAGGCCCGGAGGCGAAGAGACTGCCAGCAAACACAGTATCGCACCTGAAGTGGTATGGGCGGAAGAGTGCCGGGGCTGATGGAATGCGCGATTGGATCAGGACAGCAAATAGCTGCCCCATCCACCTCTGATTTAGGTGCCAAGGTAAATTGGCACTAATTCGCCACCTACGGCAGATCACAATTCTGTTTCTGAATACTAACCAAATTTTGTTGTTGATTGAATGGCCGCGACTGATAATATTGACCGAACATCTGAGAATGCCATGGCAAAAAAGAGAATCCAACCCAATGACGAAGAGATCGCCCAGCGGGCGAGAAACCTGGCACGCCAGCTAAGCGGCAGACTGTTCGTATCGAAGGATGGAGTCTATCTGGTCAGCGGCACTCCAGACTTTAGAACACTCCGAGAATGCCTTTCCCAGATTCAGCAACCTCCTGAAAGAGAGGATGCGCCTTCTCCCATGGATCTGGGTTTTTCTCCCACCCAGATTACGCCGCTCAGCAGCCAGGGACTCACTGCCTGGGGTCGGGGATTGCAAAAGTGGCGGAAGATACTTCAAGACTACGAGCAACCCCGGCAAAAGACCACCGAACGACGCCGCAAGTACCGACGTTGGAAAGAAGAGATAGAACATCTTACCCAACTGCTCGAGCAGCATTGGCAAACATTTCGCGCCTTGGAGCATAACCAACTGATCCACGGTGCGCCGTATGTTTCAGAACATAGCGGTAAAGAGATAGGTATCCATGAGCCAATACTTCAGGATGCCAAACCGCTATGGGCATGGCTAGAACAAATCGTCATTTGGATAGCTGGAGATTCAGCCGGGCACAGGTTTCGAAAATCCCTCCACCATTTTGCGGGTTACCATACGACTCTCCGCACACTTTCACGCTTACGATCACTGCTCCATCACCGTAATAAACTGTCAAGGACAGAGTTGGTCAATGCCATCCGCGACGTGCTGAATGATGTGCCTGAAAAGCTACGGATCGAGTTCAACCTCAACCCCCCCTATCGAGAACGCGATATTAACATTAATGCCAACATACTAGCGTGCGAAAAAAACGTTGAGGCTAAATTACCGCCGGTAGCGCTTGTAGGCTCCGCCGCGGCACTATGCGCGACAGACGGCGCGACGAGCCTCGTGCCTCCTAGCCTCTTCTTTCTACCAGATTTAAGCAACAAAGAAGAGCGGAAAAGAGCACACCTACACAAGGACAGGGATTTTATTGAGCTGTACGATGAGTCTGGTAAAGCGGGCTACGGATTACTGCTTCATGCCATATCTAAAATGGCAGATGGCTATCACAAACGAAGTTTTCGCGAGATGCGGCAATTTTTGGCTGCTGGGGTAGAAATTGACGATGCCCAATGGGCCGTCGACAATCTCAATGGAAGCAGGCTGCTTGCCGAGAAGGGATTATCACCGCGACCATTTCGCACTCTTCTCTCCATATTGCAGCAGGCCGGCATTGCTGAACGGGATCTGGATATTTTCGATACCATTGAGAAAGTGGCAAAAAGAGGCAATATGAATATTGTCGAAGCATTTGCTCATTGGCTTTCGTCCGTTAGTACGGCAAGGTTGCAGCCCGGCTTGGCGAAATGGGCCTGGAACTGCCTGCAGCAATTACTGATTCTGGAGGGTGCAAACCCGGCGCTGATAAACCAGCTTCGCCAATGGGCCGACCCACCGGCTTTCAGTGATTATGATGCTCCTGTGCTTAGCGCTGCTCCGCGTGAGACACAAGTATGGCTGTCCAGGCTGGAGTATTACCAAAGACTCTGCGGCAAGCAGCCAACCCTGCCCAAATCACTGGCAAGGATACTCACCACCAATGATCGTGAAGCGCAGGAACTCGAGTATCTCCGCGAGGCCAGAAGCAACAACGTGCTGAATGACCGGATGGCGGTCAGACTTTCACTCCTCGAGAAACGCAAACCAAGAACACAAACTGCGGGAGGCCACCGTATCCTGAGGAAAGCGCGTGAGGTCTGCGCCCATGCCGCACTGGATGCGGTAAGGCACATAGCCGCTCGTGAGGGCCAGCGTGCGTGGCAACAGCATATTGGTTTAGAACCACCAAACCATCTCTCCGGTGATGAAATCGCTTCGATTGCTGCATGGGCTACTGGGCAGAACAAAACCGCTCTCAAGTGCTTGCGAGAATTGCTCGCTGCCTGGTGTCACTATGGTATGGAATACCGCAAGCACCTCTCTCTTAACAAAACCTGGATTGAGGCCGCATCACATCATGTTGACCTTAATGCCTGGTTCACGCCTGAACCTTGTGAAGTCGAAGCGAACGGCCTGCATATTGGAGTAAACCAAGCCATGGACCCGTTCAGGATTTTTCTCATGGGGAGTTACTTTGACACATGCCTAAGCCTGGACGAATTCAACAGAGACTCGGTGCTGGCAAACGCCTACGACGCCAACAAAGCTGTGATATTCGCCTTAGGCTTAGAAGGACAAATACTCGCCAGAAAACTGGTTTGCATCAACTCCATTTTTCACCTTATCGGCTATCGAACATATATCGCTTCAGACGATACCTTGACACCATCGATGAGAAAATATGTTGCGTCCATGGTTGATGCATTCTGTGGCCGCTGGGCACGAAATATGGAAGTGCCACTCGGTTACACTGGCGCACCAGCCCACCTCTCCGGGCTCTTCTGGCATGACGACGGTGTTTCTCATTGGTCGCCAAGCGCCATGCACACCTGGACTGATCCTTCATTGGACATATTGGATGCTACGTCCATTACTGGGAGGCTGCTGCCTGTGGTTTCCGAAGCCCTGAAGACCCGGCGGGACAAATGCCTTCGATTATTACGCGAACTTTGGGATGGTATGGTGAGCGAGACAAATGCCTCAATCAAACTGGATGAATCAGCTGGTCTTGCCGAAGAGTCGCTCGCATTGCTCGCCCGGAATGAAGGTAATAAGGAACTGGCGCGTCTTGTCTTCGAAAATGCCGTAACCCTCGGAGGCCAACAGGAGGCGATGACGTCTGTTGCCTTGCTGGAAAAGAGTGATGAAATGGCCGAGTACACTTACACCCAAGCAAAAAACAATTGCATTCTGGCAGAAAGGGCGATGGAAATTCTTCGCGGCTTCGGTTCAAAAAAAGCCTGGCATCTGTTCATGAAGCTTATCATCCAGGGCGATAGCTCATACTCTCGCTGGATTCCCTTGGCGGCCACAGACTCTGACGATGCAACAAAGGCACTATTTGAACAGTTGATCGTATCCGGGACAAATGCCTTGAATTACCAGGATCTTATTCTGACCAGTGAGATTCTTCTTGCCAGGGACAAGCCTTTGCCAAAAGCCGTTATTGTCAAGGCTCTGCTCCCGGAAGATGAGGATGATTATCCATGCGATCGCTATTATTTATCGCAATGGTTACCGATCTGTAACTACAACCTGAAACGCTCTAAATTCGAGAAGATTGCCACTACAGATACAAGTTGGGAAAATTCAGAACAATATGCCTTGATGGCGGCCATCATCACCGCCATGAAGAACCCAGGCCCGGGCGCAACGGCATTCCTGAGAAAGGTGTCAGAGAATAATCCGTCGGCACTTCTCGCTCTGGCGCTCCAGGCAGGTAGCAAGTATGGGAAATTCATCCGCAAAAGAGCATTGGATATGGCCTCTGAACCCGCTGCCATCCTCGCCCTCATCATCACAGAGGGAGAGAAGACTACATCTGAACTGCTTACCCCAACTTTCGGCAAAATACCGAACCAAAAAGAACGGTTGAGTGCAATCAGGCAGTTGTATGTGACCTTCCGTGACATGGCCATTGGTAAGCCTTCACCCTGTCTTCCCGACTTTTTCAAATCCAGCAGCGCTTTGTCCACAGCACCTTACGTTCTACACTACCTCTGGAACTGGACGGACCCCAGCAGACCTAACATAGCAGCAATTGCGGCGCTGAAGGAAAGCCGCTTCTTACTGAACGTTATTCTTAAAGCGATTGATGTGGATTTCTACGGTTTTGCTGCAAGACTCGCCAGTTTACTGCGAAAGGCCGATAAAGATTATGAAGACACCATTAAGGAGTCTTTATTGTATCTGATAGACGAGGTGGATATGCTGAGGCAAAACAATTATGCTCTCTTCCTGGACAAGCTGGCCGATCACAAGCTGTTCGGAGATTCACCCTTAGATGCACATGAGCCTGTGCACATAAATGTTGATGACCTGTATTGTGCCGCAATCTGGGGGCTTTTCCTGAATGATATGGGTGAAGAAAGGGATTGGGTCAAGCATGCTGCCTGGCAGGATCTATATTATGTTTCATTACCGTCAGCACCGATTCTGGCCGCTCGTGTAGTGCGGTTATTGCGCAGCTATGCACCATCCTCCGTTCTAGATGAACTACAGCTAACGACAGAGTGGCAGAAGCAGTTGGTCTTGCAAAGTGCACAGCCGGCAAGCAACAAAACCACCGACTAATGAATTGCGGCCTGGGAACACAGGTTTAGCGGTAAAACTGGGGTCGGTGTCCAAATCCAGCAGACCAGTGTCAGATTAAGTCTGAACTACTACAAATTATGCTGCTACAAATTATGCAATGGATTTACTCGACTTAAATTGCAGGACTTTATAATCTGAAAAACCGCCTGGTATTGGCCAGTGCCGTTGCTTTCAGTTCCTTCACATCAACATTCCTGTATCTAGCAATGGCTTCAGCAATATGAGGAAGAAAACAGGGCTCGTTTCTGTGGTTTCGCACCAGTTTTTCAGGCAGGTCGCGGGGCAGCAGGTAAGGCGCGTCGGTTTCCAGCATGATCCTATCCAGGGGGATTTCTTTCATTGCCTGTTGCAGGTCTTTGCCTCTTCGCTCATCACATATCCAGCCCGTGATACCGACGTACATGTCCATTTCGAGATAAGCACCGACTTCTGCTGCAGTTCCGGTAAAACAATGCACCACTGCATTTCACACAAGCCACCGGTACGGCGGAACATGATAGTGCTATTGAGATGGTCGCCGAGCGTCCCGGCACACATCAAGTTACTGTGGGTGCCGACAAGCTCTATGACACCCAGGATTTTATCGCCGATCTGCGTGAACTCAAGGGCCACCCCACATGTGGCGCAGAATGACACCAACCGGCGCTCCGCCATTGATGGACGTACCACGCGCCATACGGGTTATGCCATAAGCCAGCGGGTTCGGAAACGCATCGAAGAAATCTTTGGCTGGAGCAAAGATGTCGGGCCGATGCGCAAGACTAAATTCTGGGGCAAAGACCGCATTGGCTTTCAAATGATGCTGACGTTTGCCGGATATACGGATGCGTAATATCCTTGCCGAAGCACCTACGTAGCAGGGCAGATGCGCCAGATTTACGTGGAATAGGCAAGAAAACGTAATGAAATGCAAATAACCAGGACATTTTCAGATCATATGCTCGATAAATTTACTTTGAGACTCATTTTGAAAACTATCCAAATTCAAATCAGAGCATTTTCGGGACATTTTTCAACAGCCTGCTAGTTCAAGGATACGGTCAACACCATAGTCACTTGTTACATATTTTTTATCTCATAGATGTTAATTAATGCCATATGACCATTACGATCAAGTTTTTGGGTTTGGTTAACATGCCGCATTCCTATTTTTATCATCACCTTCCCAGAGGCGGGATTGGAGCTTAAGTGCTCCGCTGTCAACCTTTTAATACCCATATCGGAGAATGCAACCCGGACAAGAACCTTTGACGCTTCAGTACAATACCCTTTACCCCAGTATGGCTCCCCTATCCAGTAGCCTAACTCAGCCTCTGCACCATTGATTGCCACCAAACTTACTGCGCCCAATAGTTTCTTTGAAATCTTGTCTGTTACTGCATAGATCGCTCCAGTTCTGTTTTTCCAACTGACTGCATGGTTAGATATCCATTCCACTGCCATACCGTCATTGTATGGATATGGAATGTTTAGTGTTGTTTCCGATACTTTTCTATTTCCTGCTAACTTTTGAATATCCTTAGCATCCTCATTATGAAAAGGGCGTAATAATAGTCGTTCTGTTTCGATTACTGGTTGTTCCATATTTCACCTCTTGATAGTGGATTATCTGAATCTATTTCGTTGGCTTTGTGGTTTCTTTCATAGGCTAAAATAGGAACCATTTGTCAGCAACTTCTTCCTACCAAGGGATTTTAAACTGTTCAGAATAAGTATAGAACCAAAGGGAGCATTTCAAGGCTGGAAACACGTGCTATCAGTCTTATTCAGGCCCGGCAGATGCTTTCTTTCCAGCGCAAAAAGCAACCACAAGTGAACCAGATCAGCCACATCAGAGCGCGCATTTGACGACCCTGTCTTCTGTGTACTCATAAAGCTTCATCCTTGAAAGCGATACAGGGGTTGAATGGTCTGGTTTTCATCGCTCAGGACCACAGGTAGGCCGAAAATTCCACTGGCAACTTCTTACCTCCGCGGGTTACATGCTGCACCACAATCAATAACCGGCCATCCTTTTGGTGGTAGCTGTATGAAACGGAATCGACCGTGGAGATATCGAACCCCTTACGCTGCAACAGTTCAGCAATGGTGCCCACGAACTGCTCCTCTCTGGCATCAGGAAACAATATCAGCAAGCGGTAAGCCCCTGCGCCGCGATGAAACCGAACCGCCTGCAGATAGCGCTGCTGTAACGGAGCTGGAATATCCATGGTCACATCGCGAGCCCGGCGAGCGTAGCCCGAAACATCCATGTCCGTTATGAAACGGCCCTGCTCCAGCCTCCCGACAACACGATTGTCCTGGCGCTCAAACACCACGAGTTTTCCTCCCGCCCGCTCAATGTATGCCAGATATTTCCCGAAGGGCATGGCGATCCTGCCCTCAAGGGTGGGAGTATTACCTTCACGCAGCACTTTCTGACCGGTCTTCTGCGCTGTTGCCGAAGAGATGGTGATGGGCCGGCTTCGTGGCTTAGCCTTTTTTTCCTGTTCCCGCTCGATTTTCACGACCCGCATAGGGATCACGGAAGGCCGCTTCAATGCTTTTTTTTGCAGGGTCGTGTGTTGTTTGGGCAGATTCATGACCAGCGGCGCCTCATGCGCATCCCACCACAACAGGAACAACGCGGCTGCCAGCAGAACCGCCAGCCCAGACACCACCAACTGTCCTGAACCCCCTGACTTTTCAACCTTACTGTGCATCGTTGTCCTGCCAGGGTCGGATATTAAGTTTCTTGGCATCCAGAATCACATCCTGATAGAGACCGCTGTTAACCCTGCGATCTACACGGATCCTCATGTCCTGTGGGCGCTCTTGTCTTAACACGCTCACCATGGCCTCATAGCCATTGAGAAGGCGCTTCTCCTTACCCGGAAAGGCAAGCTGGTACCTGGCCTCCCCGTCTTTCGTGTGTAGCATTTCCAGCAACGCCGTTTCTCGCGGATCCGGTGCGGATGGATCGTTTTGCTGATCGGTTTTGGTGGTCTCGATGTAGGTCAACACCTCCTGATTCACCAGTGTTGCAAGTGTTCCCAAGGCCACCAGAAACACTATGGCAAGACAAGCAAACAGATCGGCCGCTACCAAAGCATAGGTCTTCATGAAACTCCTCCTCCAGGTTCCACCGGTTACCGCAACAGTCGCTCGGCCTGGTCCAGTCTGCGCTCCACCTCGGCCCGCTTGTGTTCCAGATCCTCCCAACTATGCTCTGGCGCAAGGCCGTGGTCGGGTGCAGTGGAAACCTGCTCTACATCACTGGTCTCACAACCCGCAAGTACACCTACCAGACCGAGTAATACGATATTTCGTGTGATTGACTTCATTCTCATACCCTCCTTTAGTGCATCATCCCCACACCAACATCAAGGGCCGCAGGCATGCCAATTCCTGGAACCGCATTCTGAAACCGTCGATACCAATCCCGCACGTAGACCAGATCCCCGTCTGACACCCGATATACCTGCATGCGTAACTGCTCCGCGCCCGGCGCGGTAAGCAGCAGATCCCCGCGTCCCAGCAATTTCTCCGCACCCGCATTGTCCAGAATCACCCGGGACTCGATAGCCGAGGTCACCCGTAGGGCCGCCCGGGCGGGAATGCTAGCCTTGAGAACCCCGGTCACCACGGCCACCGAGGGCCGCTGGGTAGCCAAGATCAGATGAACCCCGGCGGCCCTGCCCTTCTGCGCGATCCGGGTTACCAGGTGTTCGACTTTCTGCTCCTGCATAACCAGATCGCCGTACTCGTCTATAACCAATACCAGGCTGGGAAGTAACGGCTCGCCGTGCTCCTGCCGCTGGCGGTTGCAGGTAAACCAGTCACGACAACCGGCCGCACTGATCCTCCGGTAGCGCCGTTCCATCTCCGCGACCGCCTCATCCAGATGTTCCACAGCAGTCTGCGCATCCACCACGACATCGTTCAGTAGATGAGGTACCCCACTGTAGGCGGCAAACTCAACCCCTTTTGGATCAAACAGCATAAATCGCAGGCTGGCAGGCCCATGACGTGCCAATAGGGAGATGAGGCAGGCATGCAACAGGGTAGACTTGCCAGAGTTCGTCGTCCCCCCGATCAGGAGGTGGGGAGCGGTTGCCAGGTCCAGAACAAATGGCAAGCCATGCGGATCCTTGCCCAGCAGCACCGGCAGTGTGGCCTGCTCCAGTAACACCCCTGTTCTGCGCAGCCCCTGCCAGATATCATCGACCCGGCCATCCGTACCGGTCACTTCCACCTGTCCCTGCCGTGCCCCATCGCCTCGCACGACCCTGACTGATCGTGCGCCCAGGGCCACCGCCAGATCCCGCTCCAGCTTTTGCAACGCGCCAAGCCGCATACCAGACAGGAGTTGCATCTTGAACAGGGTTATAGCCCCCTCGTAATGGGATCCTGTAATATCGAGACCCTCGACACCGTATTGCCCGAAGGCCGCTACCAGTTGTCCTTCCGTAAAAGGGGGTGACTGGTCAGGATGTGGATCCTTGCTCAGTTCAAGACGGGGCGGCGGCAGAGGCAGGCGTCCGATACCGCCATCATCCACTTCGACGTTCTCTTGCGCCGATTCTTTCGGAGGAGATAAAGGCTCCACGCCGGAAACCCGATGGCCTGTATGTATGCGGGAATTTTCCCGCAGGGCATTGCCATCGGCCATGCTAAACAAAGGCAGCAAAGGGATTTCGTTAACACACCCTGTTGAGGGGTTACCTGTCTCAAGTTGAACCACTACACTTTCCTTACCGGACGGATCAGCGTGATAATCACCACCATCATCACCCTTATGATTTTCCGAAAACGCCACGAACTTAATAATCCCGGCGGGCAGGGTAAGCAGTAGCCCCCAGGCGGTGGTCAGCAGCACCACCGAGAGTCCCTGCATCAGCCCGGTCACCACCC
>VAPH01055058.1_pt1 | contig 14540 bp, 12 predicted proteins | sample 3393861 | NCBI WGS metagenome assembly VAPH01 (sample SAMN08290439, study PRJNA428436) | hydrothermal vent metagenome | isolation source: Deep-sea hydrothermal vent chimney | place: Atlantic Ocean: South-mid Altantic Ridge | reverse complement strand
GCCTGCTGCGGCAGCAAGATTACGCCGAAGGCCGCTTTACCCTGGCTTTTCTCGGCTACGGCCCGGAATCTGAGCAAACAGTGATTGAATTAACATATAACTGGGATGCCCACTGTTATGATCTGGGTACTGCCTTTGGTCATATCGCTATCGAAGTAGATAATGTATATGATGCCTGTGATGCGATTAGAGCACGGGGCGGGAAAATCATTCGGGAAGCCGGGCCAATGAATGCTGGCAGCACCATCATCGCCTTTGTTGAAGATCCAGACGGCTACCCGATTGAACTTATCGGCAAAAAGTAGCCAACACGGCTGTCACAGTGCATCCTGACAGTTGCCCTTGACCGCGACCCGTGCGCAGAATTTTGACGTTGTAATTCTGTTATGAATATAGATGAAGAATGTCAGTTACTGCAAAAACTGGGCATCACTTCCTGTGAGGATGTCAGCAGGGAACTATATGCGCTGTTAAAAAGCATGCGCGACATTTATTGTCGCACAAACACCGATGAAAACATCATCCTGATTTCCGATTCGGTCGAACAGCACCTCGGCTATAGCAGTGATGAACTCAGCGGCGCCAGCCTCGAAACCCTCTATTCCAGTCCACAGGGCTATCACGATTTCATTGCTCAACTCGAAGCAGAGGGTTCGCTGGAGCAGCATCAGGCAAAGCTGAAACACAAAGATGGCCGGGACATCTGGTTTTCCATCCATGCCCGTTTTCGCTATGGCGGTAATGGCAAAAAACTCGGCATCGAAACCACCAGTCAGAATATCGGCCAGCAAAAACAGCAGCAGTCCATGCTCGATCACCTCAGCCGCATCACTGAACAGACTGCCGACATCGTCGTCATTACCGATGTGCACGGAATTATTGAATACGTCAATCCGGCTTTCGAAAAAGTCACCGGCTATACGCCTGCCGAAGTGCTTGGCAAAAACACGAACCTGTTTGCCTCCGACCAGCAGAGCGAAGAGTTCTACGCCCATATGTGGAGCACCCTGCTGGCAGGAAAAGTCTACCGCAACAACCTCATCAACAAATGCAAAGACGACTCGTTCTACCATGCGGAGATCACCATTACCCCACTGATCGATGACAAGGCGGATATCACTCACTTTATTGCTACCGCCAGGGACATATCGGATCACATCAGGGACAAAATACGTCTGAAGCACATGATCCACCATGACACACTGACCGATTTGCCCAACCGCAGCCTGTTTCTGGATCGGCTGCAGCAAGCCATTACCAAGGCCAACCACCACAACCACCTGGTGGCGGTATTATTTCTTGATCTCGATCGTTTCAAAAACATCAACGACAGCCTCGGCCACACCACCGGCGATCAACTTCTCCAGCAACTCGGTGAACGTTTCAGAAAAACTATCCGCGAGGGCGATACCATTGCCCGTTTTGGCGGTGACGAATTCGTCATCCTGCTGGATGATTTCGACTCGGACAACAGCCTCTCACTCATCGCCCAGAAAATACTAAACTCTCTGGCTACACCGTTTGAAATCAACGGCCATGAAATTTTTATCACTGCCAGCATCGGCATCAGCATCTCCCCCCATGACGGCGAAGATCCTGAAACCCTGCTGCGCAATGCCGATATCGCCATGTACCGCGCCAAGGAGCTGGGTAAAAATAATTTTCAGTATTATTCCGAATCCATGACCGCGCGCGTATTTGAACGCCTGACGCTGGAAAACAACCTGCGCCACGCGCTTGAGCGCAACGAGTTCATTCTTCACTACCAGCCCCAGGTGGATGCCCGCAGTGGCAAGATTTTCGGGGTCGAAGCCCTGCTGCGCTGGCAGCATCCTGAACTGGGACTGGTCATGCCCAACAACTTTATTCCTCTACTGGAGGAAACCGGACTGATCGAACCGGTCGGCATCTGGGTGCTGGAAACCGCCTGCAAACAGTCAAGGCAGTGGCATGAGTCCGGCATGGGCTTTGTGCATATGTCGGTCAATCTCTCCAGTCGCCAGTTCAACAACAGTCATTTCATTGCCTCCCTGCAGAACATTATTAAAGAAACCCACGTTAATCCGGAATATCTGGAACTGGAACTAACCGAAAGCATGCTCATGCGCAACACCAGCAGCACCATCACGGCGCTGAAAAGTCTCAACCATCTCGGGGTACGCTTTGCTATCGATGACTTCGGCACCGGCTATTCGTCACTGAACTATCTGCGCCGTTTTCCCATTGATACCATCAAGATCGATCGTTCTTTCATCCGCGACATTACTCACGACACGGATGATCGCGCCATCTGTTCCGCCATTATCGGCATGACAAAAAGCCTCTCGCTCAACGTCATCGCCGAGGGTGTGGAAACCAGCGGCCAGCTCGACTTCCTGAAAACCAGGGAATGCCATTACATACAGGGGAATCTCTTTAGTCCCGCAATACCGGCGACGGAGATGACTCAAATGCTCGCAGATCAGTTGCTCACCTGAACAGGGGCCGGCAAACGGTCGCATCGGGAAACCACCTGCTCCTTGAACATAGTGGGCAGGGCAGACTATGGCAAACCTGACAATAAACGACATCCTCAAGAAATCCGGGACCGGTTAAAATAGCATCACGAGGTAATGCTGCGTTATAATTTTGTTTTTTTGCAGGTATCAGGTATATAGCATGAAAACATGGCAACGCGGCTTCCCATTTATGGCCTGGATTGGCCAACTGCGTGATCCCGGGGTATTACGCGCCGATATGATTGCGGGCATTACCGTGGCGCTGGTGCTCATCCCCCAGTCGATGGCTTACGCACAACTGGCGGGCCTGCCACCCTATTACGGCCTTTATGCCGCTTTTCTGCCGGGTATTATTGGCGCGCTGTTTGGTTCCTCCCGGCAACTGGCGACCGGGCCGGTAGCCGTGGTTTCGCTTTTAACCGCATCAGCCCTGATCCCTGTTATTGGCGGGCCAGAAAACATGAGCACCGAAGAGCTGGTGAGCCAATATGTTCCGCTGGCTATTATGATGGCATTTCTGGTAGGTATCTTTCAGCTTTTCCTCGGCATGTTTCGCCTCGGGGTTATCGTTAATTTTCTCTCTCATCCTGTCATTGTTGGTTTTACCAATGCGGCGGCATTGATTATCGGTCTTTCCCAGCTACATAAAATTTTCGGCATTGAGAGTTCCCGCAGTGAAAATTTCGCCAGTGACATATGGAACGTGTTACTGCAAATTCCTTCTCATACGCATATTCCCACATTGGTGTTTGGCAGTGCGGCAATATTCATTCTTTGGGCATTCAAGAAATACCTGCCCAGGATTCCCGGCGTTCTGGTGGCGGTTGTAGGAACTGCAACGCTCAGCGTACTGATCGGTTTTGAAGAACTGGGAGGAAGTGTGGTCGGGACCATCCCCGAGGGTCTGCCAAAATTGTCAGTTCCTGATATCGATCTGAGTATGATGGGTATGCTGCTCCCCAGCGCTATTGTGATTTCGCTGGTTGGTTTTATGGAAGCCATTTCTATTGCCAAGGCCATGGCCGCCAAAACACGGGATCGCATCGACCCAAACCAGGAATTGATCGGCCAGGGGCTGGCCAATATTGTCGGCAGTATGAGTTCGGCTTATCCGTCCTCCGGTTCCTTTTCGCGTTCGGCTGTTAATCTGGGCGCGGGCGCTAAAACCGGCATGTCTTCAGTTTTTACCGGTCTGGTTGTGCTGATTACCCTGTTGTTCCTCACCCCGTGGCTGTACCACTTACCCAAGGCTGTACTGGCGGCAGTGATCATGATGGCGGTGATTGGTCTGATTAACTTCAAGGCCATCAGGCATGCCTGGAAGGCCAACCCACATGATGGCATAGCGGCAATTGTAACGTTTGTATCCACCCTTGCGTTTGCGCCACATCTGGATAAAGGCATCATGGTTGGCGCGGGGCTGGCGCTGGGGCTTTTCCTCTATCGCACCATGAGTCCGCGCGTCGCAATCCTGGGTCGTTACCGCGATGGCACCCTGCGGGATCTGGCTGTACACCCCGACATGCAAAGGGATGACAAAGTGGTCGCAGTGCGCTTTGACGGTTCACTGTATTTTGCCAATGTCGCCTATTTCGAGGATGCGATTCTCAAGGCTGCGGCTGAAAATCCTAACGTCCAATTTATTCTGGTGAATGCAAATGGCATTAACCAGCTTGATGCATCGGGCGAGGAAGTCCTGCATCATCTTGTTCAGCGCCTGCTCGATAACGGTATTATTCTGGTGTTCAGCGGACTCAAGCGACAGGTATTGCAGGTCATGCGTCGTACAGGTCTGTACGATTATATTGGTGAACAGAATATATTTTCTACCGCAGATCAGGCATTGGAATCGATTTATCAACAGCTTGAAGCATCCGGCGGGGATGACCCGGTATATTGCCCGTTACGTCCGGGTTTCAATCAGGATCATTATCAACGGCAGAATTGATAGCGCACAGATACAGAGTATTAGTTGCAGGTTCGCCTTCAGGCGAACTAGTCATATTCATTATATTTTTTTGAACTGCCGCGCACTTTTTCCACCGGGTATTTGGCCTTATTGATATTTATTTTTTCTTCCACAGCGGCAAGCATATCCACATCCAGTTCTGTCGCCAGGCGTATGAGATAAATAAAGATATCCGCCATCTCCAGTGATACGGCATGTTTTTTATCCGCATCCAGCATCCTGCTCTGCTGTTCGCTCAACCACTGAAAATGCTCCAGCAGTTCCGATGCTTCCACCGACAGCGCCATAACCAGATTCTTGGGCGCATGAAACTGCTCCCAGTCCCGCAGCCGGGCAAATTCGAGCAGTTCCTTTTGCAACTTCGACAGATCACATCGAGCCATGATCATATCATCCTGAAAAATTTTCAAATAACAAACCCGTAGAGATTAAAAAAAACAGAAATTCGGGGAACACAAAGACAACCTCCCAACGCAAAGGTCGGGCGCCGCACCAAAACAAGAATTATTGCTGTAGCAAAGACCTGGCGGCCTGTTGCAGATTGCGGCTCAGCTCAAGCGAATACCAGGCATCCATATCAACCACCTGGCGCTTACCATCCAGATATTCGATTAACACTGAAACAGGCTCCAGATGGTGCCATGCCATGAGTTTCACTTTCATCAGTTTGCCGGTTCGGTTGACATACCAGGCGCCAACAACTGGCTGTTGTTTTGTAAACATTGCTCGTTCCCCCTTCGCACCTTACTTTGTTCTTTACTACAATCTGGTGTCTTTAAGAACTAGGCGATAGTCTAACAAAATCAGGCGGGGTTTGTACGTACCTATTTATGCATAGTTTATGACCACACGGAAAAGATTAAGTTGCATAGAGAAAGTATAAATCATTCAATTACAACAACTTAATAGACAGGCAAACAGGACGTCAATATTCTGACTCCTGGTTCCATTCTAATCTGACCGAGAAAACAACTATTCGTCGGTGACGCAGCCCATTGATGCATCTTTAACATTCTTGATGTATTTAAACAGGGTGCCGCGACCTGCCTTGTAGGCCGGCATCACCCAGTCACGACGACGCTGCTGCATTTCTTCTTCACTGACATCCACATCCAGCAACTGGGTCTCGGCATTAATGGAGATGACATCACCATTGAGGATAAGGCCGATCGGCCCACCTTCCTGCGCCTCGGGCACCACATGGCCGATGATGAAACCGTGAGAGCCACCGGAAAAACGGCCATCGGTTATCAAAGCTACATCCTTACCCAGTCCGGCGCCCATGATAGCCGAGGTCGGGGTCAGCATTTCCGGCATGCCGGGGCCGCCTTTGGGTCCTTCATAGCGGATCACGACTACCTCGCCTTTCTGGATTTCACCCTTCTCCAGTCCGGCCAGCATGTCTTCCTCACAGTCATAGACCCGCGCCGGGCCACAGAACTGCAGACCTTCCTTGCCAGTGATCTTGGCCACCGAGCCACCAGGCGCCAGATTACCCTTGAGGATCTGGATATGGCCGGTTGCCTTAATCGATTTATCCAGCGGCATAAATACATCCTGGTCCTGTTTCAGCGCGGGCAGATCCGCCAGATTCTCGGCCAGAGTCTTACCTGTTACGGTCATACAATCGCCGTTGATCAGGCCCTCAGCCAGCAGGTATTTCATCACCGCCGGCGTGCCGCCAACATTGTGCAGATCTTCCATTACATACTTGCCACTGGGCTTGAGATCGGCAAGTAAGGGCAGCCTGTCACTGGCTGCCTGAAAATCATCAAGCGTCAGCGACACATCGACTGCACGCGCCATAGCGATAAGATGCAGCACTGCATTGGTGGAACCACCCAGCACGATAACCATCGCCAGGGCATTCTCAAACGCTTCGCGAGTCATGATATCGCGGGGCTTGATATCATGTTCAAGCAGGTAGCGAATGGCTTTACCGGCAGCCAGACATTCCTCACGCTTGCCGGGGTCCACGGCCGGAATGGAAGAACTGTAAGGCAGACTCATGCCCAGCGCCTCGATCGCTGAGGCCATGGTATTGGCAGTGTACATACCGCCGCAGGCGCCTGGGCCTGGGCAGGATTTTTCTACGATTTCCTCACGCTCCTCATCGCTGATCTTGTCAGCCAGGAACTCACCATAACTCTGGAAGGCCGAGACGATATCCAGCGTTTTATCTTTCAGGTAGCCGGGTTTGATGGTGCCGCCGTAAACCATCAGCGCGGGACGGTTGACCCGGCCCATCGCGATCATCACCCCCGGCATGTTCTTGTCACAGCCTGGAATAGAAATATTGGCGTCATACCACTGGGCGCACATCACCGTTTCAATAGAATCGGCGATGATGTCGCGCGACTGCAGTGAATAACTCATGCCATCGGTGCCCATGGAAATGCCATCAGAAACACCAATGGTATTAAAGCGCAGGCCAACCATGCCGGCCTTTGCCACACCTTCCTTGACCATCGCAGCAAGATCGTTGAGATGCATATTGCAGGTATTGCCTTCCCACCAGACGCTGGAAATGCCCACCTCGGCCTTGTTCATATCTTCGTGGCTCATGCCAGTGCCATATAGCATGGCCTGGGAGGCGCCCTGAGATTTGGGCTGAGTGATCCGGGAACTGACTTTGTTGATCTTGTCTGCCATTGCTTTGCTTCTCCGCTGAAACGTGAAAATCGGGGACGGAATACTATGCCTCATCCAACGCCGGCGCGCATTATAAATCAATCCCGCTTCCGGTGTAGTAAAAACGGACTCAGAGTGTGACTATTATTAATAGAGAATAAGGTCAACATTCCCCGGCAGGCGCCGATATATTCGACAGGCAGCAACAGGGGCTCAAAAGGCAATCCGGCATATTTTCGTTTTGCGAATCAATCCTGCAGCCAGGCCGGCGCGAATCTGCTATAACAAAACTCAGAGAGCTTTTCCTGACACAGGCTCAGGTTTCTAACACGGACAGGACATATGACACAGAAAATCACGTTTGCCAGTCACTCTGTCCGTCAATTTGTCCGGGCATCAATTTACAGCTGCCTGTGTCTTTACCTCCTGCTGCCGAACACAGGACAGACTGCTGGCAACAATAGCATCAAGCAACAACGTGCCCTGTTCGAACAGGCTGAACGCGCGATTAAACTGGGGCGGGTGACCAGCTACCGCAAGTTGAAGCCAAAACTCAAAGACTACCCTCTACTGCCCTACCTCGAATACGCTGAACTCAGGCGCCACCTTCATCGACGTAAGGCCGGTGAAATCCACGCATTTATCCGCAAATACGGCGACACGCCACTGGCCACCCGTCTGCTGCAGAACTGGCTGCAGACACGTGCTCGCCAGGGCGACTGGCGGGGTCTGGCCGACAACTATTTTATCAATGACAGCCGTAGCCTGGGCTGCCAGTATGCCCGGGCATTGTATGAAACAGGTGAAGCCGAGCGCGCCCACATCACCATTCAGAACCTGTGGCTGAGCGGCCGTTCCCTGCCGCGAAGCTGCGATAAACCCATTGCAGAGTGGCGCGAAGCCGGTCAACTGAGCCATGAACTGCTCTGGCAGCGCATTCATCTGGCCATGCAGAAGGGTAATGTGCGTCTGACCCGTTATCTGGGCAAAATGCTGCCCAGGGACGAACGATTCTGGATCGCTATCTGGGAGAAAGTGCGCCGCAATCCCGACTATCTTCTGAAAGTGAGTCAACACTTCCACAAAAAGAACCCGGACGTGCTGCGCTGGATCGCCGTTTACGGCCTGCGCCGTCTGGCCTCGCGTGATCCCCTGCTGGCCGCCGAATACTGGCAGACATTGCAGCAACAGCTGCCCTTCACCAGCAGCGAGCAGGGGCGTATTGAGCGTCGCCTGGTGCTCAACCTGGTTCGGCACGATTCTAACTCTGCCCGCAAGTGGCTTAGTGACATGAAACTCTCCCGCTTCAGCGATGAAGTGATTGCCGCCTATATTCTCACCTCAATCCGGGATCAGGACTGGCAGTCGGCGTTGGACTGGCTCAATCGTCTGGATCACCAACAACAGCATTCCGAACGCTGGCGCTACTGGCGCGCTCGAACGCTGGAGTCCATGGGCCGACTGGAAGAATCACGCGACGTCTATCTACTCAATGCCGAGGCCCGGGGCTATTACAGTTTTCTCGCAGCGGATCGGATCGGCAACAGCTACCGTTTCTCCCACCGACCGCTGGTTTTCTCCGCCACCGAGCTGGACAACGTCCGCAGCCTGCCCAGTATGCTGCGTGCGCAGGAACTCTACGCCCTGAAGCGCATTCCTGATGTGCGCCGGGAGTGGAATTACGCCATCAAACGCATGAATAAGGCCCAGTTACTCAAGGCGGCAAAACTGGCGGATCAATGGGGCTGGCATGATCGAACAATCGCTACCCTTGCCCAGGCGAGATACTGGGATGATCTGGAACTGCGCTTCCCACTGGCCTACCAGCAGCAAATTCTTACTCAGGCGGAAAAACAGGGCATTAATCCGGCCTGGGCCTTCGCCGTCATTCGCCAGGAAAGCGCCTTCACCAGTGACGCCCGCTCCCATGCCGGCGCCATGGGATTAATGCAACTGCTACCGCGCACGGCCAGGCGCATGGCCCGCTCCATGCGTATTCCCATGCGCAACCGCCGCGCCCTGCTCAACACCAGCACCAACATCAAACTGGGCGTGGGCTACCTGAAAAAGGTTATCGATCGTTATGATGGCCATCCGGTATTAGCGACAGCCGCCTACAATGCCGGGGGACGGCGTGTAAAACGCTGGCTGCCGGAGGAAACGGCGATCCCTGCCGATCTCTGGATTGAACTGGTCCCCTTCGCAGAAACCCGCAAATATATGAAGCGAGTACTGACTTACACCGTGATTTACGAGCAGCGGCTGGGCCAGCCATTGGTGCCGCTGCTGGAGCGCATGCCCCCCATTCCCGCCAGCCAGCCCCAGCGGCTTTCTGCTCACCCCCTGCTTAACCCACACGTCTCGCCGGGATGACGATTCCCGCCTGATCGCTCCTCAGCACTTCTGTGAAACCATCCACAATTCTAGCTGCAGCGACCTGTTGAACTGCAGGCAGCTTAACGGGAGAAGTGGGGAATATAATCTATTTTTAGCTATTTTTTATAAGTTGGTGGGCATTTATATAAAAATAGCGGGGGAACTTACGTTTCTATCCCAGCAATGCAGCAGAATGTATTCTGCATTCCGACAGATTCCGGGCCTAAACCTTCCTCCCGCGACAACCGATACAGTCTTGTAGATGTATCGTACAGGAACCCGATTATGTTGACTTTCACCGTGTTTGGCCTCGTCAGTCTAGGCGTTTTCTATATTGGCTATTACCTTGGCAATCAGACGGGACGCACTGCCCACATTAGAGACTATCTTTCCGAAGCCCGTAAGCAGCGCAGCAGGGAGTAACAAGCAGGTCAATTTGAGGCAACTTATTGGGCTAACTCAAATAACAATCATATAGTTACAGCTTTTTCTTGATATATAACATTAATTGTTATATACATAAAATATGGTCTTTGTGGAGAAAAAGCGATGAACAAACAGCAACCGATCCTGCCTGTCTACGAAGTGGAAGAATTAAGTCTGGAGCAGGCCATTCTGGAGTTGGCCAGTGAAGAGGAAAAATACCAAACCCAATATCGGGAAGCGACTTCTCTATTTCTGCAGTTATGCGCCTGAAAACAGGCCCCGCTATCAATCCCGTTCGCGGGTAAACAACTCGATAATCTGATCTTCGTCCTGAATGCGACTGGCCAGAATTTCACCCAGCCGTGACAAATCCTCATCCAGCAAACCCAAATTGTTGCAGTGATCACCACAATCATATTTCTCATTAAAATCCAGGATATGCTGGGTGGCCGAGGCAATTTTGGGGTAGACCGCATCCGCCAGTTCCTTAACTGAAGCACGCCGTTCCTTGCCTTCCTCAATATAGCTGTAAAGCTGGAAATGGGCGCTGGCCGTATAATCCACCAGCGACTCACAAAACTCCTGCAACATCACCTGCATGTCAGGTTCGGGCTTGAACGGCCGCATCGCTGCCAGTTCATTCAGCAGTGACAGAGTTTCGGTTCTGGATTCCAGCAGTGCGCGAAGTTTGCTGTGTGACTCTTCTCTGCGTTCAATTACGGCGGTGGCCTGCATTATTATTTCCCTCTAGCATGGTTGGTCTTCACCAAATATGCACTCACTTAGCGGTTGATTTCAAGACTTTTTTTAATTCTACCCTACATTCTTTCAGACATGCACCCAGCGTGGCAAATATTTCCCCGCCTGTCCCAACTCTGCATCCAGCCGCCGGTAGTCGGGTTCATGTTGCTCAACCAATTGCCAGAACTGCAGCGAATGATTCATGTGCCGGGTATGGCCGAGTTCGTGCACGAACAGATAGCGCACCAGTGGCGGTGGCAGAAACAGCAGATTCCGATTGAGGTTGATCACCTTACGGGCAGAGCAACTTCCCCAGCGGGTTTTCTGCGCACGAATACTGACTTTGGCGTAAGGCAGACCCAGCTCCTCTGCGGTCTGCGCCAGCCAGGGCAGGAAATACTGGCGAGCCTGAACGCTCAGCCATTTCTGCAGACGTTGGCTGATCAATACATCCGCATCCTCTTCGGATACACGAGGATAACGCAATTGCAGTTTCTCCCCCTCCGCCTGCAGCCGCATCTGTCTGCCCGCCCCCGGTACATAATCCACCTGCCAGCAGCGATCCAGCGCCCGTAGCTGGATCTGTTTCGGTCGTAATGCGTGTTCCTGAGGCGCCTCCGCCCAGCGTGCTTTTAACTTTGCCTGATGGGTTTCCAGCCAGCGCTGGCGCTGCTGCAAAATTGCCGGCACCTGACAAGGATCGAAACCGCGGGGAATCACCACCTCGACCTTGCCCAGCGGATTAATTTTTATAAGCACCCGTTTGCAGCGCGGACTGACACGCACAGCATAGTCAGGCAGAGATAGTGACAGAACCTGTGATGACGGCATAGAAACCTGTTAAAAGCGGCAATGGCCTTATCTTAGCGTGAAAGCCGATAGAAGATACCCTATTTTTAACCTGCATAGCGTATAATCGGGGTTTGATTATCCCCATGAAAAAATCCCGGATTGACCGCTTCACCATGCAAACCCGCCCCGAACTCCTGCTGCCTGCCGGCACCTTAAAAAACATGCGCTACGCCTTCGCCTATGGCGCCGATGCCATCTATGCCGGCCAGCCCCGCTACAGCCTGCGCGTGCGCAACAACGATTTCAGCCTGCAAAACCTGGAAACCGGCATCGCTGAAGCGCACCAGCTGGGAAAAAAATTCTTTCTCACCAGCAATCTCACGCCGCACAACGCCAAGCTCAAAACCTATATCGCCGACATGGAACCCGTGATCGCCATGGGCCCGGATGCGCTGATCATGGCTGATCCCGGCCTTATTATGATGGTGCGCGAACGCTGGCCGCAAATGCCCGTTCATCTGTCGGTGCAGGCCAATACGGTCAACTGGGCGGCAGTAAAATTCTGGCAGACCCTCGGCGTCGAACGCATCATTCTTTCCCGCGAGCTGTCACTGGACGAGATCGAGGAAATCCGTCAGCGCTGCCCGGAAATGGAACTGGAAGTCTTTGTTCACGGTGCGCTGTGTATCGCCTATTCGGGACGCTGCCTGCTGTCCGGCTATTTCAATCACCGTGATCCCAATCAGGGCAGCTGCACCAATTCCTGCCGCTGGCAATACAACCTGCAATCATCGGTAAACGATGACTGCGGCGATGTGCAGAAAATTGATTTTGACGCCTTTGCCGCCATGCAGCAGGACACGCCACTGGCTGAAAACGAGATAACAACACAACCGCGCCATCCACTGGCCGATCAGGTTTATCTGATCGAGGAGCAGGGTCGCCCCGGTGAACTCATGCCCATTCTCGAAGATGAACACGGCACCTACATCATGAACTCCCGTGATTTACGCGCCATTCGTCACATTCAACGGCTGACAAAAATGGGTATCGACTCCTTCAAAATCGAAGGCCGCACCAAGTCTCATTATTACGTCGCCCGGACTGCACAGATTTATCGGCAGGCCATCAATGATGCGGTCAGCGGTCAAGATTTTGATCCGGCCCTGCTTAACAAGCTGGACGGTCTGGCCAACCGCGGCTACACCGAAGGCTTTTATCAGCGCCACGCGGATCAGGAATACCAGAACTATCTCAGCGGCCACTCTGTCAGTCATGCACAGAAGTTCGTCGGCGAAATACAGCACTACGATGAAGCGAGCGGGCTGGCCGAGGTGATGGTCAAAAACAAGTTTGGCCGCGGCGACCGGCTGGAGATCATCAATCCCGCCGGCAACCACGAACTGCTGCTGGAACATATGGAAGATCTGCATGGTAAGACCATGCAGGAAGCGCCCGGTGGCGGTTATCAGGTACGCATTCCCCTGCCCCCTGCCAACTATGACAGGGCGCTGATCGCAAAATACCTGTAACCTGAAACCACTACCATCCAACCATGAACGCTGATTAGTTCTCCAACAAACAACCAGAAAAAAATGTCATCAAACTTCACTGCCAGTAACAATCTTTATCTTTGTCTTGATCAGGGCGGCCAGGCCAGCCGCGCCATGATTTTCGATCAGCGCGGCCAGCTCATCGCTCAGGCCCGCGAGACCCTTGAGGCCAACCGACCCGCCGCCGATCGTGTGGAATATCCTGCCGACGTGCTGCTGGCATCGATCCAGCGCGCCATCGAAAAGGTGCTGGAGACACTGGGCGAACGTCGCCACGACATCAGCGCAGTCGGCCTGGCTACACAACGTTCCAACATCGCCTGCTGGGACAAACAAACAGGAAAGGCGCTGGCGCCGATTCTGAGCTGGCAGGACCGCCGCGCCCACCAGTGGCTGCAGCAGCTTGACCCACAAACCGATGTCATTCACCAGCGCACCGGTCTGTTTTTGAACTCCCACTGCGGCGCCAGCAAGCTACGCTGGTGTCTGGATCATCTCGCCGAGGTTAAGCAGGCCGCAGATGAGGATCGACTGGCATTTGGCCCCATGGCCAGCTTCATTATTCATCGCCTGCTGGACCAGCAGCCCCTGCTAAGCGATCCCGTCAATGCCTCGCGCACCCAGCTTCTGAATATCTACACCAGCGACTGGGATCCTGAACTGCTCAAGCTCTTCGGCCTGCCGGCGCAGGCGCTGCCGACGATCGTACCCAACCTGTATACCTTTGGAACTCTGACGGTAGAGGATATTTCGATTCCCATGCAGCTGGTCAACGGCGATCAGTCCACCGCTATCTATGCCTATGGCCCGGTGCAACCGGATACCGCCTACGTCAACATCGGCACCGGCGCCTTTGTCTCTCGCCCTTCCGGCCCGGCCTGTATTTTCAGCCCACACCTGCTCACCAGCCTGGTCCTGCAGAAAGAGCATGACCGTCAGTATGTCCTCGAAGGCACGGTCAACGGCGCCGCGACGGCGCTAAAATGGCTGTCTTATCAGGAAGGCATCGACAATATTTTTGAACAGCTTCCCGGCTGGTTAGCGCAGGAAAACACGCCGCCGATTTTTCTCAACGGCATCGGCGGCCTCGGTTCTCCCTGGTGGATTGCCAGTTTCGAATCCCGTTTTCATGGTCAGGGCAGCAAGGAAGAAAAAGCGGTGGCGGTGGCCGAAAGCATTGTTTTCCTGCTCTGCATCAACCTTGAAAAAATGCATCAGCTTGCTTCGCCGCCCGAACAGATCCAGATCACCGGCGGGCTGGCGCAAATCGACGGCATCTGTCAGCGGCTGGCCGATCTCTCCGACCTGCCTGTCTATCGACCGCAGGAAACCGAAGCGACCGCACGCGGCATCGCTTACCTGCTGGCCGACTGCCCCGAACACTGGCCGGAGCCCAACATCGGTATCTGGTTTACACCTCAGTCCAATGCCGCATTGCAGACGCGCTATGCAGAATGGAAAACACTCATGCAAGCCGCAATCGCTCAATTAAACAACCTGAACCGCCAGGACGCGAAGAACGCCAAGTTTTAGCCAAATAATTCTTAGCGTCCT
>VAPH01005043.1_pt1 | contig 14567 bp, 12 predicted proteins | sample 3393861 | NCBI WGS metagenome assembly VAPH01 (sample SAMN08290439, study PRJNA428436) | hydrothermal vent metagenome | isolation source: Deep-sea hydrothermal vent chimney | place: Atlantic Ocean: South-mid Altantic Ridge | reverse complement strand
GGTTTAGATGTTTTGTGTTTAGAAATGCCAATTCATCAAGCTGAGTCTCAGGTTAACAGAGGTTTAAATCATATTAAATGGTTAAAGGAAAATTACACCAATGTGATTGTGAATCAGATAAATATAACCCCTGTCTTTGATAAATTAATCAAAATATTACCTGAAGTAGAACATGAAGAAGAAAGATTTATGTCACTTGCCAATACCAGAGCCAGATTAAGAATGACAACACTTTATTACTTTGCAGCATTAAAAAATTTACTGGTAGCGGGAACTGGAAATAAAGTAGAAGATTTTGGAGTTGGTTTTTATACTAAATATGGAGATGGAGGAGTTGATCTGAGTCCAATTGCTGATTTAATGAAAAGTGAGGTTTATCAATTGGCTGAATTTTTGGAAATAAATCGAGAAATTATTAATACTGCTCCAACAGATGGACTTTGGGGAGATGATAGAACCGATGAAGACCAAATAGGTGCAAGTTATGACGAATTAGAATGGGCGATGAAAAAATATGATGAACAGAGATCTTCAGATGAATTTGTTGGAAGAGAAAAAGAAGTTTTTAAAATTTATTCTAATTTACACAATGCCAATTTACATAAAATGATTGCGATACCTGTTTGTGAAATTTCTGAAGATTTAAAAAGTTAAATGACTTTAAACCACCCTATTCAATTTTTCAGCTAATATTTTTTGTAAGCCGATATATTCTTTTGCTTCAATTAATAATTCTTGATTAGAAAAATCAGGATCGCTATTTTGATCATCTGAATCCAATTTTGCAGTTATAGAGTTAATTAATTCTTTTACAAGAAACCTTCTTAGGTTATAAATAACGTCAGGAACAAATTTTGGCAATCCTTTTTCCTTGCTTTTGGTGAAAATTTCATGACGCTCCCAATCACTTAAATTGTGTTGTTCTTCATCCATCAAAATATTAGTGACCATCGCTGCTATCTCATCATCTTCATGATTAGTAAGCAAGTCAATATCAATAGCTTGATCTTGATTTAAACGAGATATTATTTCATAGTATATTTTTAAAAAAACAGGATTTGTAAATTCAATTTCATCTTCCTGAAGATTCACATAAATCTCATTACAAACAGTATTTGTGTAACTTTCTTTATTGATTTTTCTATTTCCATCATCATCAATTTCAGTAACGTAATCAACAAAATCTACTTCAAGATTTCCGTAAAGTAATAATACCCAAATTAATGAAGCTTCCAAAACCATTAATCTATCTACTTTTTCTATTTGCTTTAATTCTTTTTTAACGCCTTTAAATGGTGTCTTAACAGTTGCTTGTTGTCTTGTTGCTTCTCTTTGTGATTTTTTATGAATTTGGGAGAGTTCATTAAATAATACACTTTCAGATATATTCATTATTCTGGCACACTCTTGAACATACACCTCTTTTTGAATATTATTGGGTATTTTAGAAATACTTGCTACAATATCCCGTATTAGTTCAGCCTTTTTTAAAGGATCATTTTTTGTTTTTTCTAATAAAAGAGAAGCTTTAAATTGAATAAAATCTTTGGCATTATTTTCAAGAAAGTCTTTTATTTCTTCAGCCGATCTTTTTTTAGCAAAACTGTCAGGATCATCTCCTTCCGGGAAGGCGACAACCTTTACATTCATGCCTTGTTCTAATATTAGATCTATTCCGCGTAACGAAGCCCTGATACCAGCCTGATCACCATCAAAAAGAACCGTAATATTAGATGTTAATCTGTTAATCAACCTGATCTGATTTGTAGTTAAAGCCGTACCGGATGAAGCGACAACATTTTCAATTCCAGACTGATATAAAGAAATTACATCGGTATATCCTTCTACCAAATAACAATTATTTTCTTTAGCGATATTTTGTTTGGCCTGAAAAATACCATAGAGGATTTTACTTTTATGATAAATTATACTTTCAGGAGAATTTACATATTTAGCAATTTTCTTATCCGATTTTAAAGTTCTTCCACCAAAACCCAAAATTCTACCACTCATGCTGTGAATAGGAAATATTACCCGACCTTTGAATCTATCGAATTGCTTTGATTCTTTTATTATCGTTAAACCTGTTTTTTCGAGAAATTCAAGTTCATATTTTTTTTTGATAGCAGCATCAGTAAAATCTGTCCATTGGTCTATTGCATAACCCAATTCAAACTTTTCAATAGTTTTGTCAGAAAATCCACGCTCTTTAAAATAGGTTAATCCTATTGCTTTTCCTTTTTCAGATTTCAGTAAGTTTTTATGAAAGTGATTCTTAGCAAATTCTGAAACCAAATACATACTTTCTCTTTCATCAGCATTTTTCTTTTGTTCGTTAGTTTGCAGAGTTTCTTCAACTTCAATATTGTATTTTTTAGCCAGGTAACGAATAGCCTCAGGATAGGAATAATGTTCATGCTGCATTAAAAAAGTTATTGCGTTACCGCCCTTTCCTGTACTAAAATCTTTCCATATCTGCTTAACAGGCGATACCATGAATGATGGTGTTTTTTCATCTGCAAATGGACTCAATCCTTTAAAATTTGCACCTGATTTTTTTAGATTTACAAAATCACCGATTACCTCCTCTACTTGAGCGGTATCAAAAACCTTATCAATTGTATCTCTAGTGATCATATAAAAATTAATGTAGCAAAGCTACATAAAGAAGTGCAAATTTTTATGAAATTACTGCAGAAAAACTAAAAATGAAGTTCACTTTAGCAGGTATTTAGAACCATTTAAAAATTAAGAAACTGCTTTTAATTTTTTTATTGTAGATTTTGATATTTTGTCTTCGGCATATTTTTTTGTTACTCTTAATTTATCTGCTTCACCTCCCGGCATTTCAAACATAGCGTCGGTTAGAATTTCCTCACAAAGCGATCGTAATCCACGAGCGCCTAATTTATAATCTATCGCTTTATCAACAATAAAATCTAATGCTTTTTCATCAATTTTAAATTCAATATTATCCATTTCAAACAATTTTTTATACTGTTTGATGATTGCATTTTTAGGTTCTGTTAAAATAGAGCGCAATGTCTTTCTATCTAAAGGTCTCATAAAAGTTAAAACCGGAAGCCTACCAATAATTTCAGGAATTAAACCAAAGTTCTTCAAATCACTTGGTATGATATACTGCAATAAATTATCTTCATCGATCTTATCTTCAGATATTGAGGCACTATAACCAACAGCCTGCATATTTAATCTTTTACTGATAACTTTATCAATTCCGCTAAAAGCACCACCCGCAATAAATAATATATCTTTGGTATCAATTTCAACAAATTTTTGATCAGGATGTTTTCTACCACCTTTTGGGGGAACATTAACTACAGTGCCTTCTAATAATTTTAGCAAAGCCTGTTGAACACCTTCACCTGAAACATCTCGGGTTATGGAAGGATTGTCACTTTTACGGGCAATTTTATCTATTTCATCTATAAAAACTATACCTTTTTCTGCCTTTTCCACCTTATAATCTGCTGCTTGAAGTAAACGAGTTAAAATGGTTTCTACATCTTCACCCACATAGCCTGCTTCTGTTAATACCGTAGCATCAACAATAGCGAATGGTACATCAAGCATTTTAGCAATTGTTCTTGCAATTAAGGTTTTACCCGTTCCTGTTTCACCAACCAGAACAATATTACTTTTTTCTATTTCAATTTCCTCTTCTGTAGTAGATGGTTTTTGCAGCAATCGTTTATAATGATTATAAACCGCTACCGACATTACTTTTTTTGATTGATCCTGACCAATGATATACTGATCTAAAAAATCTTTTATTTCTTTTGGTTTTCTAACCAAAAAATCAGAAGATTTATTCTCTTTCTCGCTTATAGATTCTTCTAAAACAATACCGTGTGCTTGTTCAATACACTTATCACAAATATGTGCATCAACACCGGCAATCAATAAATTCGTCTCTTCTTTTTTTCGTTTACAAAACGAACATTCCAATTCCTCTTTTTTCGACATCTTTTTAATTTGAATTTATAACGTAATAGATTCTTATTTGTTTCGTGTTAAAATTTCATCAATCATACCATATTTTTTCGCCTCTTCTGCTTTCATCCAATAGTCTCTATCAGAATCATCATGAACTTTTTCAACTTTTTGACCAGAATGTTTAGCAATTATTAGATATAACTCATCTTTTAACTTTAATATTTCACGAGCAGTAATTTCAATATCAGATGCTTGCCCCTGTGCACCGCCCATGGGTTGATGAATCATAATTCGTGAGTGCGGCAATGCTGAACGTTTTCCTTTTTCACCTGCACACATTAAAACTGCTCCCATAGAAGCCGCCATACCAGTACATATAGTTGCAATTTGCGGTTTAATAAATTGCATGGTATCATAAATACCTAATCCCGCATATACACTTCCTCCCGGAGAATTTATATAAATTGAAATGTCTTTAGAAGAATCAACACTTTCCAAGAATAACAATTGAGCCTGAATAATATTTGCAACATGATCATTAATTGCAGTTCCAAGAAAAATAATTCTATCCATCATCAAACGAGAAAACACATCCATTTGTGCCACGTTAAGTTGACGCTCTTCAATAATATAAGGAGTTACACTGCTAATTATATCACCAACATACAAACTATTTATACCTTGATCACTAACAGCGAATTTTTTAAATTCATTTCCTAAATTCATAAAATTTGTTTTGTTTATTATGGTGTAAATATACTGAAATTTAACTGATATTTTAATTTAGACGCTTTATTAAGATAATATCAAATAAATTTATTGTTACATTAAAATATTTAAAATAAAAACTCCATAAGAATAAATACTTATGGAGTTTAATATTTATAAATTTGCTTTTATTACTTATAAACTTCCTTTATAAATTCTTCGTAAGTTACTTTTTTCGTATTTAATTTTATATTTTCCTTAAAGAAGTTTAAAAGTTTTTCATTTTTTAACTGATCGGAAAGACGTTTCGCTTCCTCTTGATTTGTTAAAACACGATTTACAATTTCATTTAATTCTTTTTCCTCCGGATTGGCATCACCAAATTGAGCCATTTGTGTTTTAATAAAACCTTTGGTGTATTCTTTCAAGTCATCATAAGATACATTAATATCATTATCCTGACTCAACTTACCTTCGATCAATTGGTATCGCAAACCTTTTTCAGAACGATTAAATTCTTCAACAGCTTGATCCTGGGTCATTGGTTTTTCACCAGAAACAGCCAACCATTTTTGCAAAAATTCAACCGGTAGGTTAAATTTTGTGTTTTCAATTAAACTTTCAGTAACTGCATTCAACAGTTGCTGATCTGCCTGAGATGAGAATTGCTTTTCAGCATCCTCCTTCAATTTTGCTTTGAATTCGCCTTCGTTTTTTATCAATCCAACACCAAACACCTTATCAAATAAAGCCTGATTTAATTCTGCCAATTCTGTTTTAGATATCTCTTCAATTGTAAATTTTAGTGTCTCGTTAAAATCATGAGCATCATCATGTGATAATCCTAAAATATTCATCAAAATATGATCATCTTTAAATAAGTTTTTTGACTCTAAATCTATGGAGTCACCAACTTTCTTACCTACAAATTTTTTGATATTTGGTTTACCTTTAATTTTATCTAATTTAAAAGTTGACTTTTTATCTATTTCTTTTTCTTCATTTATAAAAGTTCCGGTTATATTAGAATTTTCAGCAACAGCTTTTTGGGTGATCAATTTACCATATTGCTCTCTGATATTCAAAATTTGATCATTTATCATTTTATCATCAGCAACAATTCGATAAGCAGTAATAGCTTTTTTAGGCTTCAAATTAACTTCAAATTCAGGAGAAAGCCCCAATTCAAATTCAAAAGTAAACTTGTCTTTATCCCAGGAAAAATCTTCTTGGGTTTTCGGTAAAGGATTTCCCAGAACATCTAATTTTTCTTCAACCAAAAATTTACTTAAAGATTCTTGCAAAAGCTTATTCACTTCGTCGATCATTACCGATTTGCCATATTGCTTTTTAACTAAACTCATTGGAACATGTCCCTTTCTAAATCCCGGAATATTAGCTTTTTTTCGATAATTATTTAATTCGGTATTGACTTTATTCTGATAATCATCTGCATTAATATCAATTTTTACAATCGAATTAAGTTCGTCTATGTCTTCTTTTGTAATTTTCATTATTTAGTTAACTCTTTAAAATTTAAGGCTGCAAAATTAATCAATTTGCACCACATTACAACAATGATTATACCAAATAAACTGTTTATTTGGTTAATATCATGTTAAATTGTTATGATGATAATCTGATACCAATAACAAAAAATAGATTATTTATCAATTTTATATAAAAATGATTCGAAAAAGGATAACAATATACTAAAAAGAAGGGCAGTCCAAAACCCAGAAACCGAAAACCCGCTTATCCAGTTATTTGCAAGTAAAATTAAAGCAGCATTGATAACAAACAAAAATAATCCCAATGTTAGTATGGTAACAGGCAAAGTTAAAATCACCAATATTGGTTTTAATATTGAAAAAAGCAATCCAATAACAAATGCAACCCAAATAGCGGTAGTATAATTATCAACTTGTACACCCGGTAATATATAACCAATAATTAATACTCCAACTGCTGACAACAAAATTTTTAAAATATATTTCATATCGATTTTTATTTTATGATTAACTCATGCAAATTAGTAATTATTTAGAAATTTATATACAATATTAAAAAAGTCTGAAGGATTCTCAGCATGTAACCAATGTCCTGCATTAGAAATTATTGCCAGTTTACTTTGAGGAAAGTGTACATGAATTAAGACTTCATCATCTAGCGATATATATCCTGAATTTTCACCTTTTAAAAATAAAGTCGGGCCATCAAATTGGGTCATTGGGGGTAAACCCACCCCGATTTCTTCTATATTAGCGGTTAAACTATCTAAATTAAATCTATAAGCAAATTCATCTTTCGATTTTCTATAAACATTTTTAAGCAAAAACTGTCTTATTCCTATTTCAGGAATATATCGCTGAAATATAAGATCAATTTCATTTCTTGATTTAACTTTCGAAAAATCAACAGCATGAAGAGCCTCTAAAATAAATTGATGGTGGGCTGGGTAATATTTTGGTGCAATATCAGCAATAATTAATTTATTGACCTTTACGGAATTTTCTACTGTAAATAACATCGCTGTTTTCCCTCCCATAGAATGACCAATCAAATTCACTCTATTCAATTTATGGTATTCTATGTATTTCTTGAGGTCTTCAACCATTAACTCATAGCTGAAATCATCTGTATGAAAACTTCTTCCGTGATTTCTTTGGTCGATTAAATGTACTTGGAAATCTTCAGAGAATTTATTTCCAAGGGATTTCCAGTTATCTCCCATTCCAAAAAACCCGTGTAAAATTAATAATGGTTCTCCTGTCCCTAAAATAACAGAGTGTAAAATTTTCATTATTTTAGTTTTTGTAAATACATATTTACCACATTTTGCAAACCAAAATACAAGGCGTCTGAAATAAGAGCATGCCCAATAGACACCTCTAATAAATTAGGAACCTCCCTAGCAAAGAACTGTAAATTGTCTAAGTTAAGATCATGCCCGGCATTTAAATCCATTCCTAAATCACCGGCTAATTTTGCTGCTTTTACATAGGGTAATATTCCATTCATATTACCATTTTCAAACGCAACTGCATAGTCTTCTGTATATAATTCAATTCTATCGGTTCCGGTATTTGCGGCAGCTTCAATTAAAGATAGATCAGTATCCATGAAAATTGAAGTCCGTATTTTATTTCGCTTGAATTCTGAAACAATTTCTTTCAAAAAACTTTTATTTTTCAATGTATCCCATCCCTCATTTGATGTTATGGCATCAACGGCATCAGGAACCAATGTAACTTGTGTAGGTTTGATTTTTAAAACCAGATCAACAAACTGTTGAATTGGATTTCCTTCAATATTAAACTCAGTAGTTATTATTGGCTTTAAATCATATGCATCTTTATATTTTATATGTCTTTCATCTGGTCTGGGATGTATTGTAATTCCCTGAGCACCAAACTCCTGAATATCTAAAGCGGTTTGTAATAAATTTGGATTATTTCCTCCTCTGGCATTTCTAAGAGTAGCAATTTTATTAATATTTACGCTTAATTTAATCATTAATTATTTGTTTTAAATTTGATTTTTTAAATTGTTTTTCTTAACTTTTCGATATAATAAAATTTTTATTTATTTCATTTTTAATAAAAATAGGAAGCAGATGAAAAAGATATTTTATCTTTACAAAAGATAAAATAATTTAAGTACAAAATTACACTTTTATAAATTATTATTAGCGCGGTTACAATTTTTATGCAAGCAATAAATTACATATTAAACGATATCAAACCAGTAAATCTCAAAGGTGATATTAAAGATATTAAGGCGTTTTTTAAAAAAAATTCTTTTTCACATCTACCGGTTGTTGAAAATAAAATCTTTTGTGGGACTATTGCAAATCAAGACATTGGATTGGTTCCTTTAAATTATAAAAAATTAGATGAGATCAAACATCAGATCCAATTATTTTATGCGGCCGATAACATGAACTGGTTTGAAGTATTGCAATATTTTGCTACTTATAATACTAATTTAATGCCTGTACTTGATGCCAATAAAAAATATATTGGCTATTATGAATTAGATGATTTTTTAAATATTTTTAAATGCACTCCTTTTTTACACGAGGAAGGTTTTATTTTGGTGATTGCTAAAGATGTGAAAGATTATTCCTTTAAAGAAATATCACTAATAGTAGAGTCAAATAACGCAACTTTATTTGGAGCTTTTGTTTCAAAAATTGAAAATGATATCGCTCAAATAACATTGAAATTAAGCTTTCATGATATTAACAATACTTTACATTCTTTTAGAAGATATAATTACCAAATATTAAATGAATTTGAAAAAGATAAATATCTTGAGGAGTTAAACGATCGGTCAAATTATTTACAAAAGTACCTGAACATTTAATAGTATTGTTTATATGAAAGTAGGAGTTTACGGACAACCAAATAATGAAACAACTCTAAAATATGTTAATATTTTAGTTGATATACTTTATAAAAATAAAATATCAATTGTATTTGAAAAAAAGTTCTTCGGGTACTTTAAAGAACAAGCGGATCATAAGACCAATTATAAAACATTTTCAGAATACAAGGATTTAGATAGTTCATTTAATCTGTTTTTTAGTGTTGGTGGCGATGGTACTTTTTTACGTTCGATTACATTTGTTCGTGACTTAAACATTCCAATAATTGGAATAAATACGGGCAGATTAGGTTTTTTAGCTACTATAAAAAAGGAACAAATTCATAAAGCAATTGATCAAATACTCATGAATCAATATACTATTCAAGACCGATCTCTACTCTGCGTAAAAACCAACGATAAGAATAAAGATCTAAAAGATTTGAATTTTGCCTTAAATGAAATTTCTTTAAGCCGTAAAAATACCGCTTCTATGATTACTGTTGAGACTCGTTTAGACAATGAGTATTTAACTACATATTGGAGTGATGGTTTGATCGTTTCAACACCAACAGGTTCAACCGGGTATTCATTAAGTTGTGGAGGGCCAATCATTTCGCCAGCTTCTAAAAACCTTGTTTTAACTCCAATTGCCCCTCACAGTATGGCTGTTCGACCTTTAGTTATTCCCGAAAATACTAAAATTGAATTAAAAATTGATAGTCGTGACAATGAAGCCCTGCTAACTTTAGATTCAAGAATTACCACCATTTCAAATACTACAATAATTTACATTAAAAAATGTGATTTTACCATAAAAACTATTCAGTTAACCAATCAAACTTTTATCAAAACTCTAAGAAAAAAGTTACTTTGGGGAGAAGACAAACGAAATTAAATTTATATCATGAAACACAATTTTGTTTGAATATTTCTGTTATGAGTATTTACGATAATTCGTTGACAATAAAAATTTTATAGGACTTTAAACCGTGATAATTTATAGACAGCTATCCTTATGATTTTAAAACACTTAAAACTATATTTAAATATATATTGAAAACTTTGTAAAATTAAATTATCACAAATACTCATAATTAAAAAAGACCTTTCAATTCAATTAAAAGCGAATGTATTTTTTTATATTTGCAAACTATTTTTTATGATGAAAAAACTTATAATAGTTTATATATTTCTTTTGAGTTATGGAATTACATATGCTCAAATAAATGAGATTGGAATTTTTTTGGGGGGTAGCAATTATATTGGTGATATTGGCAGAACTAATTATATATTTCCAAACAGTTACGCCGTAGGAGGCATTTATAAATGGAATATGCATCCTCACTTTTCGTTAAGGGCTACTTATACTTACACAAATCTTTCAGCTGATGATACAAAATCTAGCAATTCTTTTAGAAAATATAGAGGACTTAGTTTTTCGAATCAAATTCATGAATTAGCAGCCGGTATTGAATATCATTTTTTTAAATACAGCTTATCAAAAATAGGCTATACACAAACTCCCTATATTATTATTGAAGCAGCAGTTGTAAATTACGGGACTATTGATCGGGGTCGTACTTTTAATTTTACCATACCCTTTGGATTGGGATACAAAACGAAATTAGCTCCTAATATAGGCATAGCTATTGAAACGTCCTTTAGGTACACCTTTAAAGATGATATTGACTTTTACCCTAATGACCCTTTGAGTCCAAATATTCAAATAAATCCCAATAATAATGATTGGTATGTTTTTACCGGAATTACCTTGGTTTATGCTTTTGGAAGAGAAGGTTGTTATATAGGAAAATTTTAATGAAAGAATGAGTTTAAAAGCAAAAATAAATACTGATTTTATACCTAAACATGTAGCTATTATAATGGATGGGAACGGTAGATGGGCAAAAAAACAGGGTTTTAAACGTGTTTTTGGTCATAATAAAGGGGTGAATTCTGTAAGACAAATAGTTGAGGCTGCTACTGATTTAGGAATAGAAGCACTTACTCTTTTTGCATTTTCAACAGAAAACTGGAATCGCCCAAAATTTGAAGTAGATACCTTAATGAGCTTATTAGTAAGTTCCCTAAAAAAAGAAATTAAAACTTTCCAAAAAAACAAAATTAAACTTCAAACAATTGGGAATATAGATAAACTGCCTTCCAGAGCGAAAAAACAATTAAAAGAAGCCGTTGAAATTACCAAGAACAATACTAATCTCACTCTTACTTTAGCCTTGAATTATGGGTCAAGAGAAGAAATAATTAATGCTACTAAATGCATTTCTAAAAAAATTGTTAATAATGAACTTAAAATCGAAGAAATTGATGAAAAAATTATAAATAGTCATTTATATACGTTTACTTTGCCCGTCGTTGATTTTTTGATTCGAACGAGTGGTGAAAAACGCATAAGCAATTTTTTATTATGGCAAATTGCTTATGCGGAATTGTATTTCACAGATGTGTTGTGGCCAGATTTTAATAAAGAAGATTTTTACGAAGCAATATTAAATTACCAAAGTAGAGAAAGACGATTTGGAAAAACAAGTGAACAAATTGAAGACAGTAGCAAATAAGTTAAATATCAATTTTTTACCCCTATTTTTGGTTTTAACAATATTTACTGCGAATGCGCAAGAAAATACTCCAAAAAATGACAAAGCTAATGATACGTTAGCTCCATCTGAAAAAGTATCTGACACTATTCAACGTATTAAAAAAAGCGATTTAAAAAAACTAGACACAATACCCCCTATTAAACAGGTTTCTGATACCATAAAAAGAATCGAAATATCAAACGATTCATTAAAAGTTCAAAATAATTTCTCGCTTAAAGATTCAATAAATCTCATTGATCAAAAATCGGATACAATCAAGAAAATTGTAAGTGGGCCAATTAAAATACAAAAAAACAAAAAATATATATTAGGTGGCTTGACAGCTATTGGGAATCAAACTATTTCTGAACAATCAATATTAATTTTTTCTGGTTTGAATACCGGTCAATCATTAAAAATTCCGGGTGATAAATTATCTTCTGCCATAAAAAAATTATGGGGGTCAAAACTATTTAGCAATGTAGAAATATTTGTTACCAAAATTGATAAGGATGCAATTTATTTACAAATTAGTGTCGATGAACTAGATAAAGTAGGTAAAGTAACCATAAGAGGACTTAAAAAATCAAAAATTGAAGATCTTCGAAAAGAAATTGAGTTTCAAACCGGCTCAATGCTTACTGAAAATATAATAACCACTACTAAAAACTTTATCAAAGATAAATATCGTGAAAAAGGTTATTTAAAAACCAAAGTTACGATTACTACCAGAAAAGATACTATAAAACCAAATATACAGGATGCCTTAATTTTAATCGATAAGGGGAGTAAAATAAAAATTAATCGAATTACCTTTCATAATAATTCAGCATTAAGCGATAAAAAACTAAAAAAATTACTTAAAAAAACCAAGGAAAAAGGAATTACAAAAATATTTTCTCCTTCAAAATTTGTAGAAGATCTTTATGAGGAGGATTTGAATAAAGTAGTAGAAAAATTTCAGGAAAAAGGTTTTAGAGATGCGCTTATTGTAAAAGATTCTATTTCGTGGAACCCGGACAATACCATAAATTTGGATATAACAGTTAATGAAGGAGATAAATATAAATTTGGTGAAATAACCTTTTTAGGGAATACTGTTTTTACCGATCAACAATTACAAGGCATATTAAGAATTGAAGAAGGTGTAACTTACAATGGTAAGTCTCTAAACGAAAGAGTTTATGGTGATGGCACCCCCGATTCTCAAGATATTACTAATACTTATTTAGATAATGGTTATTTATTTTCACGAATAACCGCTGTTGAAACCAGTGCAGAAAACAATATCATCGATCTGGAAATTAGAATTATAGAAGATGAACCGGCAACCATAAGAAAAATTTCAATAAAAGGAAATGACGTAACAAATGACCATGTGTTGTATCGTGAAGTTAGAACCAAACCAGGTGATCTTTTTAGTAAAAAAGCTATTATCCGAACCATTAGAGAGTTAGGTCAATTGGGTTATATTGATGCAGAAAATATAGTTCCTGATGTGCAACCTAATCACTCGGATAAAACAGTTGATATTGAATATATTCTTTCTGAAAAAGGATCTAGTCAAATTGAACTACAAGGTGGTTTTGGTGGTGGTACATTTATTGGTACATTAGGATTATCATTTAATAATTTTTCGGTTAGAAACTTATTCAATTTAGATGAGTACAAACCTGTGCCTAGAGGAGATGGACAGAGTATTTCATTGCGTGCACAGGTAAGTAGGTTTTCAAGGACTTACAGTATATCTTTTACTGAACCATGGTTGGGTGGTAAGAAACCAAAAGGATTCAACTTTTCAATTTACAACTCAAGTCAATTTGGTTATGACCCTGTAAGAAGGGATGTTGATAAAGATCAACTTTTAGATATTATTGGTGCATCAGTAGGGCTGAGTCAACGTCTTAAATGGCCGGATGACTTTTTTACTTTATCCACTACATTAAATTATCAGCGATTTAATTTAAAGAATTTCAGACTTGCTGCCTTTGATTTTAATAACGGAATTTCAAATAATTTTAATTTAGCTGTAAATTTTGGAAGAAGTTCAGCGGGTCCAAATCCGATTTTCCCTACCAATGGATCACAGTTTAATATCGCCTTGAAAGTTACTCCTCCATATTCTCTATTAAATAATAGAGACTATACTAATTTACCTGATGAAGAAAAATTTAATTGGTTAGAGTACTACAAATTAATATTTACAGGAAAATGGTATAGCCAGATAATTGGTAAGCTAACTTTAATGTCGAATGCTGAATTTGGCTTTTTAGGATTTTATAATGATGAAATTGGGCCACCTCCCTTTGAGCGTTTTTATTTAGGAGGTGATGGTTTGAACCAAGGACAATTTGACGGAAGAATTACCATTGCGTTGAGAGGTTATCCTAATTCAAGTTTATCACCTATTAATGGTGGTACTATTTACAACAAAGTTTCATTTGAATTGCGTTATCCAATTACATTAAAACCATCAGCATCAATTTATGCTTTAGGATTTATTGAAGGTGGTAATTCATGGAATGGGTTTAACGTTTATAACCCATTTACTTTAAAACGGTCTGCCGGAGCAGGAGTAAGGGTATTTATGCCTGCCTTCGGTTTATTAGGTATTGATTTTGGTTATGGATTTGATGAAATACCGGGAATTCCCGGAGAAGTATCAGGTTGGCAAACACATTTTATAATTGGACAACAATTCTAAGCGAAATTATTATATTTGCCACATATTAAAAATTGGTATGGTTTTTTCTATAAAAACTCATAAAATGAAAATGAAAAGAATTTTATTTGTTTTAATAAGCTTTTTCTCTGCTGTTTCTTTTGCTCAGAAAGCCCAAAGAGTTGCTTATATTGATATGAATTATATTTTAGAAAATGTGCCGGAATATGTTAATGCCCAATCAAAATTGGATGAAAAGGTAAAAAAAT
>VAPH01010988.1_pt1 | contig 14571 bp, 10 predicted proteins | sample 3393861 | NCBI WGS metagenome assembly VAPH01 (sample SAMN08290439, study PRJNA428436) | hydrothermal vent metagenome | isolation source: Deep-sea hydrothermal vent chimney | place: Atlantic Ocean: South-mid Altantic Ridge | reverse complement strand
CTTAACCTTGTAGTTTTTCTGCTCCAGTGCTTCAGCAAGTCGGAATCCAATATTGCCCGCGCCGGCAAGCATGATGGTATGCACAGGTTTGTCCAGTTTACGCATTTCACCCATCACGGCACGAATGTGTTCTGTCGCGGCGATAAAAAAGACCTCATCGTTATCTTCGATTACTGTATCGCCACAGGGCATGATGGCCTTATCCTGCCGGTAGATGGCAACCACACGTGTCTCGATGTTGGATAAATGATCCTTTAGTTCGCGTAACTGATGGCCGACCAGCGGGCCGTCGTGATAGGCCTTGATGGCGACCAGTTGAATGCGGCCACCTGCGAAGTCCAGTACCTGAAGCGCACCGGGTCTCTCAATCAGGCGTTGCAACTCGGTGGTGACAATCTGCTCGGGACTGATTATATGGTCCACGCCCAGTCCCTTTGCAATGAATTCAGAGTCTTCAGCAAAATATTGTGTTGCTCGAATACGCGCAATTTTCTTCGGTGTATTAAATAAAAATGAGGCTGTCCGGCAGGCAACGATATTTGTTTCATCGCTATTGGTGACGGCGAGAATCAATTCCGCATCGTCACAACCCGCCTCGCGCAGTACATCCGGATGCGAAGCATGGCCCTGCACTGTACGAATGTCAAAACGATTTTGTAGCAGGCTCAAACGCGTCTCGTCGATATCTACCAGAGTAATATCTCCACCTTCTTCGCGTGACAAGATTTCAGTTATCGACGTGCCAACCTGCCCGGCACCAAGGATAATAATTTTCATAGTGCATTCACGAATGTTTTCGGCTGTTCTTCGGGTTGATATCCAGTGCCTTAAGTTTACGGTACAGGTGTGTCCTTTCCATGCCGGCTATTTGTGCTAATTCACTGACATTGCCACTGACTTTTTTTAAGTGGTGGAGTAAATAGTTACGTTCAAACTGGTCGCGTGCATCACGCAGGCTCTGATTGTAATTTGTCGCAGGTTCAGAGGATACATCTGCCACTGTCCGATTGCCGAGGGCCGACTGCACTTCATCAACAGTCACTTCTTCTCCGCGGTTAAGTATCAGCAGTCGTTGTATCAGATTTTTTAATTCACGCACATTTCCAGGCCAACTATACTGCCGCAGGACGCTTAATGATGATGCTGAGAAATGGCGAACAGGCAGCTGCTCAATTCTGGCCATATAGTCCAGATGATAATCAATCAGCGTGAGCACATCTTCTGAGCGCTCGCGCAACGGTGGTATTTTTATGGGTAGAACATTTAGACGGTAATACAAATCTTCGCGAAATTGTCCGCTAGTTACTTTTTCTTCGAGCTTATGTGTAGTCGCTGCAATAATACGTACATCAAGTTCAACGGCAGTGCTGCCGCCTAGCCGCAGGAAGCGTTTATCACGTAAAGCGCCGACCAGTTTGGCCTGGGTATCCAGGTCCATGTCGGCGATTTCATCCAGTAACAGAGTGCCGCCTTTGGCCTGCTCGAACGAACCTGCGGTGATTACACCTTCTTTTTCCGAGCCAAACATTTGTATCGCAATATTCTCTGCAGGAATGGCCGCCAGATTGATAGTCACAAATTCGGCATCTGACCGTGGGCTGAGTTTATGTATCATGCGGGCGGCGGTTTCTTTGCCGCTACCCGGTTCGCCTGTGATCAGTACCCAGCTTTCGGTATTCGCGACCAGCTTAATCTGTTCACTGAGTTGCCGTATCTCCTGGCTTTCACCTAGCAGTTTATCAAGCGGTTGTAATTGCTCGCGTAACTGCACATTTTCATTACGCAACTGCACGTTTTGTAGTGCTCTTTGCACAGTGACCATAAGCTTGGCCATAGAGAGCGGTTTTTCAAGAAAGTCGTAGGCACCATAGCGAATTGCCTCGACAGCCGTTTCTACATTGCCATGACCCGACATCATTACTACGGCAGGTGGCGTTTCTTCTTTGTCCATCCATTCTTTCAGTAAACTGATGCCATCGGTGCCAGGCATCCATATATCCAGTAACACCAGATCGGGTTTGAAATCAGTAAGCGCTTTGCGCGCTTCTTCGGCATTAAAAGCTGTCGCGACGATGAGACCTTCGTCTTCAAGTATCTCCTGAACCAGGCGGCATATTTCCGGCTCATCGTCTGTGATTAAAATACGTTTATTTTTCATTGTCAGTAACAGGTTGATGTTCGTTTGACTGGTATTTTTTTACCGGCAGTTGAATGGTAAAACAGCTGCCATTATTTTTCAGATTTTTTACCCAGATAGTTCCGCCATGTTCATCGATAATTTTCTTTACTATTGCCAGGCCAAGGCCGCTACCCTTTTCTTTGCTGGTTACGTAGGGCTCAAACAGGTTGTCCAGCAAGTCCTTCTGTATACCCGGGCCATTATCTTGAAAAAGAATGGTGACAATCTCTGCCTTCTTACTGGTTCCAGATTTTGTACTGACGAGCAGTTGTGCATTGTCGGTATTCTGCAGTGCATGGGTAGCATTAATCAGGAGGTTGTTAAAAACCTGTCGCATGCGCCCGGTGTCCAGCATCATCGGAGATATGGAATCATCCAGTGAAAGTTTAACCGTAATCGCCTCACTATGTCCTTTATGCAGTTCGACTACGTCAGCGAGCAACTGGTTCAGGTCTACGTTATGGATATTCATGCTCACGGGTTGAGCGTAATTTGAGAAGGCGTTGACCATCTCCTTCATCGACTCAACCTGTTCTGATATGGTTCGTGTAGCACGGTCCATAGTCTGTTTGTTGCTGTCATCGAGAGTATGCAAATACTTTTGCCTTATTCGTTCAGCTGAAAGCTGAATGGGTGTTAGCGGGTTCTTTATTTCATGTGCCAGACGCCGGGCTACTTCTCCCCATGCCGCGTCCCGTTGTGCCTGTAGCATGACTGTTATGTCATCGAAGACAAAAACATAGCCTGCACCACCCGGCAGTTTCCCTGGCAGGCGTGTACCGCGACAGAACAGTACCTGTTTCCCATGTGAAGTGAAGAGAACCACTTCTTCGTCCCATTCCGGTCGATTAGCGGCCATGGTCTTATTTAGTATGGCGAAAAAATCTTTTAATGCGGGCAGTGCCTGGGTCAGGGATTTTAAATCTTTATCGTACAGTTCATTCAGTTTTTCAATATCCAGTATTTCACAGGCGCGGCTATTATGCGCACGTAAACGCCGCTCAGCATCAAATGACAGGACGCCGGACGACAGATGGCTAAGTACAGTTTCTAAATATGTATGCTGTTCAAACAGCCTGGTCTGGCTCTGTTGCGCATTTTCGCGTGCCCTGGAGATTTGCTGGGTCATGCGATTGAAGGATTTTATCAGGATGCCAAATTCGTCGCTGGAGGTAACTGGTAGCTGGGTGTTGTAGTTTCCATCGGCAACTGCCTGGGTGCCCTCAGCAAGTTCACGTAACGGTGACGCCAGTCGACGGGCGGAAAAGGTGGCCATCCAGACAGCGAGCAACAATGTCATCAAACCAACCAGACTTAATGTCATGATAAAACCGAATTTTATCGGCCCGCGCAGATAAATTAAACGGTCATATTCACCAATAGCTGCGTTGATGCTGGCCTCCAGGTTGGCAAAGCGCAGAGGGATGGGTTTGATGGCCTGAAGTACACTCGGTGTCATGCCTACCCTTCTGGCAGGAACGGTTACCGCAATTCGAAGTATCTGGCTGCCGTCTACATCAATTTCCTGCTCAGCATAGACACCCTGGTTGCTGAGTGTGGTGAAGACTCGCTCATCCGGCTGAGAAGGAAGCAATGTCCCCGGCTGCATGGAACTGGATGCCAGGATGCGGCCACGCTGTGTGAACATGGCCGTTTCATTGTAGCCTTCTTCGCGTCGAATGCGGTCAAGCAGGCCGATTATTTCAAGGCTGTCAGCCGCGTCTTCGAAATCGCTGACGTAGCGGATAAGGGTGTCTATCTGGCCTTCTTTTAAAGATTTCAATGAGACCTGACCGAGCAGGGTGGCATCTGACATCGCCTGTTCAATCCGCACATCAAACCAGCTGTCGATACCGTGGCTGAGAAACTGCGTTGAGATGTAATAAACAACAGATAAAGGCAGAAAGGCCAGCAGTGTAAACATGCCGACCATGCGCAGGGTGAGCCGGGAACCTATGACTTTTGCACGAACCTGTTTGATAAGTTTGTATACGCTGCTTACATTCAGTACGAACAGGACAATGATGCCTACCAGGTTGATAACCAGTAGTGGGGCGTAGAGCTCGGAGAGTTGTGTCGAATTTTGTGCAGCGATACTCAACAGCAGTAATGCTGCCAATAAAATTAGCGAAAGTACTAGCGCCGATGCCGGACTGCTAATGAAGTTTTTTAGTGTTTGAGTGGCCACACTGTCCATTTACTATTCAGGTGCCAGGATGATGAAAAATAGGCAAGCGGGCGCATCATGGCCGGCAATTTACTCAGATCCAGCTTGATACGTGCTTCAAGTATGTATTCCTTTTCAGGGATTAGTGAGTCCTCCAATGGCAGGTTCAATTGTTTGAATGCACCTAATCTTTCCAGGGCAGCGTGTTGACTGCCGAAGGTTTCCTGTTGATTCAGCAGGTCTGGTCTACTAATCACATACTCATCGGAAACAGGTTTATAGGCGATTGAAATAGGCACGATCCAGATGGCGACTTCTTTATCCCAGACATATTTTCGTACCCGGTTAAGTACAAACTCTACGTTCAACTGCAGCGGAATGCTCTTGCTCAGGGCCTTCCTGACATCATCAGTCAGTTCCAGCTTAAGTTTGCCATCAACCTGAATAGATTCACCGTCATGTCTGGCATCGATCTTGTCGATAGTGAAGGCGCGACTACTGGCTACAGCTGGCCAGAGTGATATCAGCAGCAAGAAACAGAGTGCAATATGTTTGTTAGTTTTTTTGCAGGCAAGCATAAAAGAAGCCATCCATCTGATGTTCGCCAGGCAGGATTTGTATCCCATGCTGGCGTGTGTGTCCGTAGTTTACATCTATACGGAGTTCTTTTGCATGGTCTTCTTGTGACAGGAAGCGATCAATAAGTTCTTCATTCTCCTGTGGCAGGATGGAGCAGGTTGCATAAAGCAATTTTCCGCCCTCTTTCAGTAACGGCCACAGGGCCTTCAGCAGTTGTAATTGTTGTTGTGCCAGCTTTTCGGTATCAGAGGCTCTGCGCAGCAGTTTTATATCCGGATGGCGTCGGATGACCCCTGTCCCTGAGCAAGGAGCATCCAGCAGTATGCGATCATACAACTGACCCGTCCACCATGACTCAGGGTTTCTTGCATCGCCCTGCATGATATCAACTTTATGTCCCAGTCGAAGCATGTTCTGGTCTATGCGTAAAAGGCGTTTGGGATCCAGTTCCAGCGCTGTTAAATCCACCTTGCCATTTGTTTTTTCAATGATATGTGCTGTTTTCCCACCGGGAGCAGCACAGGCGTCCAGCACCTGTTGGCCATCCTGTAAATCAAGCAGATCGGCAGCAATTTGCGGGGCGATATCCTGAATGGAGACCAGGCCGTCTTCAAAACCGGGTAATTTTTCGACAGGACTGGGGCTTTCAAGTGTCAGGCCGGATGATGAAATGTTACTGCTAACTGCATTTAAGCCGGAGTGTTTAAGTTTTTCCAGGTATTCCTTTCTGCTGCAACGCAGAATATTCACGCGCAGTGACATGGGTGCCTGTTTGTTGTTTTCATCTGTAATGGTCTGCCAATGCTCAGGCCAGCTAGTCTGCAAAATTTGCAATAACCATTGGGGATGGGAGCTTGCAGCAACAGGCAGTTTGTCTATTTGCTCTTTTAGTGTATCAGCCTGCCGCAGATAGCTTCTAAGTACGCCATTGACCAGACCCCTGGCCCATTTTTTCCTCATTGAATTTACCAGGTTGACGGTTTCAGAGACTATGCCATGCCTGGCTATATCTGTTTTTGATAGCTGGAACAGCGCTGTTAACAGCAGATAATGTATGTCACGGTGCTTGCGTTGCAGCGGTTTATCCAGCAACAGCTTGAGCGTTTCATCAAGTTGCTGATACCAGCGCAGACTGCCGAGGCATATCGATTTGGCAAATGACACATCGCGGGCATCTGATAGCTTGTTGATGCCGGCATGCTCCATGGCTTTATCGCTGTTAAACCCTTTCTCGGCAACCAGTTGCAGCGCCTGGCAGGCAACGAGTCTGGCAGATATCTTGCCGTTTGACGGTGTCATTCGTGAGATTGCTCCAGCACTGTTCCTGCTTCGAGTTTCATGCCGTTTAAAAAGTCAGCAATGCGGAGTGCTTTACCGCCCGGGCGCTGTATTCTGGTGACGCGTAATACCCCTTCACCGCAGGCAATTCTAATACCGGATTTATCCGTGCTGAGTATCGTTCCGGGTTTGGATAATGAAGTTTCGTCGCTGCATTCAGACTCTGACAGGCGTAGCTTGATGCCTTTGTACCAGGTCTGTGTACCTGGCCAGGGGGTGAAAGCGCGGATACGACGTTCGATTGCCTCACACCTGTCTGACCAGTCTATATTACTCTCCAGCTTGCTTATTTTTTTCGCATAACTGCTTAAGTGATCCTCCTGTGCAGTCGCATTATTCTGATAGGTATTGAGATTATGCAGGGCATCTACTATCGCCACCGCACCAATATTCGCCAGCTTGTCGTGCAATTGTTGTCCAGTGGCTGATTGTGTGATTTCGACCGGGATCTGCGAAAGGATATCGCCTGTGTCGAGACCCTCGTCCATTTGCATGATGGTAATCCCGGTTTCTTTATCGCCCGCTTCAATTGCACGGTGTATCGGTGCAGCACCGCGCCAGCTGGGAAGAAAGGAAGCATGGATATTCAGGCAGCCGTGTACGGGTATCTGCAGTATTTCGGGCGGCAAGATCAGGCCATAAGCAACCACAACCATAACATCTGCTGAAAAGGACTGCATTTTTGCAGCCCCGTCTTTCAGGCTAGTGGGTTGCTCTATTGTCAGGCCAAGGTCCTGTGCGGCCTGCTTTATCGGCGAGGAGCGAGTCTTCATGCCGCGCCCAGCCTGGCGATCTGGTTGTGTATATACAGCGACCACATCATGTCCGGCCGCAGTCAGTGCCTGTAGCGAAGGAACGGAAAATTCCGGGGTACCGGCAAAGAGTATTCTCATCGTAATCAGGCCAGGTTTTGTCTGCTTGGGAAGTAACAGTGGTTATGCGCTGCGTTGCGACTTCAGCATCTTTTTTTTGATTCGATCCTGTTTCAGGCGAGACAGGTAATCAACAAATACCTTGCCTTCCAGGTGATCGATTTCATGTTGTATGCAAACGCTAAGCAAGCCCTCTGCATTCATCTCAAAAGTCTTTCCATCTTTGCCCAGAGTCCGGACACAAATCTTGTCTGCACGGCTAACCTGTGCATAGATGCCGGGAACCGACAGGCATCCTTCTTCCTGCTCGGTATTGCCTGATGTGCTTGTAATCTCCGGGTTGATTAAAACCAATAGTGAGTCCTTACTGTCGCTGATGTCTATGACTATTATTCTTTCTAATGCATTGACCTGGGGTGCTGCCAGGCCTATTCCCGGTGCACCATACATGGTTTCGGCCATGTCCTCAATCAGGCTGAGGACACGGTTATCAACGTGTTCAACTGGCCGTGCTTTTGCATGCAATCGCGAGTCAGGGTAAATTAATATATCCAGCAGTGCCATTTTAGATTTGATAGTAGAAAAATATTTTGCAGAATTATACCCTGTGAGATTCATGGATGCCCTGAAGTGAGCCTGTTTTTACCTGTTTTAGTCACAAAAACTTCAATAATTGGCACAGAAAACTTGCTCTAACCCTGTTTTGCAGTGTAAGTTAGGGTGAAATACGAAGAAATTACTTTAACTTGGTGCTATGATTCGTTGAAAAACCGATGGAAGTGCACCTTTTATAGATAGCCGACATGGCCAGATTCGGTGTATTCATCTAGACTGCCGGAAAAAGACGGGACAGACCACATGAAGATTCTTAACACAATTAAATTTACACTCCTGCTGGCTGCTTTTACTGTGTCCATTTCAGTAAGCGCAGCCACGGTAGAGCTGGCTGACAATCACCCGGTAGATTATACCGTGGTCGAAGGCGATACTCTCTGGGATATTTCAGCGAAATTTCTCAAGGATCCCTGGCGCTGGCCTGAAATCTGGCGGCAGAACGATCATATCAAAAATCCTGATTTAATCTATCCAGGCGACAGACTGGTATTGCGTTACAACAATGGACAGCCATACCTGGAGCACCTTAGCGGACGTGAACGAGCTGCCAAAAAGGTTGTAAAAATGTCACCGGCTGTTTACATCGAGAAACTGGATAATGCGATTCCCGCTATTCCTCCGCAGGTAATCATGGCTTTTCTGCAGGAGCGACAGGTTGTTGAGTCCAGAAACCTCGAAAAACTGGGCTATGTAACAGAAGGAATAAATCATGAAGTGGTGCTCGGCGCGCTGAGTGATATGTATGCGCGTAAGGTTGATGGGGCACCTGGCACGCGATATAAGATAGTCCGGATGCGCGGTGCGTTGGTAAATCCAGACAATAAAAAGGTTATTGCATACGAAACTGAGACACTGGGTGAGGCGGAAATGATACGGCCAGGTGATCCGGCAAAGCTGCACATCGTCAAGTCCAGTAAAGAGGTAAACCAGGGAGATCGCCTGATTCCAGCGGTGACCAAACTGACGTTACCCTATTATCACCCTAAGCCTTTCAGGGAACCCATTTCGATGTACGTGCTAGGTGCAGTATCGGAGATGGCTGAATATGGCCCGGGAGATGTCGTCACGCTCTCTGCGGGTTCTGAGCAGGGTCTGGAACCGGGCCATGTATTGCAGACGATGCGTGACAGAGGAGTGCAGAGGGATCCCGTAACAAAAGAAAAATACAGATTGCCGATAGAACGCAGTGGTATCATAATGATATTTAAGACTTATGGAAAAATCAGTTATGGCCTGATAATGCGCTCATCACAAGGCGTACTGGTCAACGACAGGGTTATAAGTTTAAATTAATCCTAAGGATCTCTGTAATCTAAGGAACCTCTGATAACGCAGTAAGCAGCCAGACAGGGACAGTCAGACGGGGATAGCCTCGGTAATAATAATGGATGAAGAACTCACAGCATGTCTGGCCTTAAACAGGATTTCTGGTGCCGGCCCGGCAACCTTTTCCAGACTGCTGCAATCTTTTGAAGCCGCAAGCGAAGTATTTAATGCAAACCGGACACAGCTGACACGTGTTCACGGTGTCACAGATGATGTTGTCAATACAATCCTGAAAGGGATAGCGGCAAGTAATGTCGAACAGGATCTTTTGTGGCTGGAAGAAAGCTCAAGCCATTGTGTTATCTTTTCCCTGCAGCCGGAATACCCGGAACTGTTAGCCCAGATTCACCGCCCCCCTCCAGTGCTGTTTCTGAAAGGTGATGCGACATTACTGGATACGCCACAATTGTCTATAGTCGGCAGTCGCAACCCCACCGCTGGTGGCATTCAGAATGCGCGCGCTTTCTCAGCAGAGCTGGCAGTTTGCGGCTTAACGATTACATCAGGGCTTGCTGCTGGTATAGATGGTGCTGCCCATCAAGGGGCGCTGGATGCCGTCTGCGGAAATAAAACGGGGAAAACAATTGCTGTAGCGGCAACCGGTCTTGACAGAATTTATCCGTCGCATCACCGTGAACTTGCACACAGGATTGCAGAAGCGGGATTGATAGTGTCTGAATTTCCTGTTGGTATCGGGCCATTGCAGGCGAATTTCCCGCGTCGTAATCGTGTGATCAGTGGCCTGTCACTGGGCACTCTGGTTGTGGAAGCGGCCAGGCGCAGCGGTTCATTAATATCTGCCAGATATGCCATGGAGCAGGGTCGAGAGGTGTTTGCTATACCCGGTTCTATACACTCTCCTCAGTCACGCGGTTGTCACTGGCTGATTAAGCAGGGCGCAAAACTGGTAGAGACCTCGGACGATATAGCAGAAGAACTACTGCAGATGTTACCGGGTATTCATTCTGGGCTTAGAAGTTCAGCTAACAGTAATATTGAGCTTAAACCGATAGCGCACGATTTATCAGAGTCCGAGCAGGTATTGTTTGATGCTCTGGGGTTTGACCCAGTTTCACTCGATAGCCTTCTGTCCCGTACCAGCATGGTGCTTGATGAGCTCTCAGTGAATATCAGTCAGTTGGAGCTGAAGGGATTGATTGATAGTTTGCCTGGGGGGCGGTTTTGTAGGAAAGCTTGAAGTTCAAAGCTTGAAGTTCAAAGCTAAAAGCTCAAAGCTCAAAGCTCAAAGTTCAAAGTTCAAAGTTCAAAGTTTAAAGTTTAAAGCTCAAAGTTAATGATGGTTCCATCTTTCATCTTTCATCTTTCATCTTTAGCTTTGAACTTTAAACTTTAAGCTTTTAGCTTTGAACTTCAAGCTTTGAACTTTGAACTTTGAACTTTGAACTTTCATGCATTGAACCCGAACCTGTAAATTCACCTATACAAGATTGTTGGTTAATCTGGTATAATTTTGTGCAAATATAAATGAAACAGCGATTTGGCGATACTATTGACTGAAAAATGCCAACACTGCAATGACGTATTACCCACCGACAGATTCGTATCTGTACGGAAAACTCTCTTTTCCCCCTGGAACCCGGTTCTGACATGAAAGACAATATGCTGGATGTGCTGATGTACATCTTTGAGAATTTCATTGATGATGATTATGAGCAGAGTGAGGAGCCTGATGTTACGGCACTTACGACTGAGCTTGGTCATGCCGGCTTCAGGCCGATTGAAATCACGAAGGCATTTGAATGGCTGGAAGATCTTTCAGTCCTGTGTGAGCAGGATAACTATCCCCATACTATAAACTCGGCTACGTCGAGCACCCGTATTTACTCAAACCAGGAACTGGAAAAAATAACTTTGCCAGCCATCGGCTTTCTTTCCCGGTTAGAATTCTATAAGATAATTACACCCTCAGTGCGTGAAGTAGTACTGGATCGAGCCATGGCTCTGGAGTCTGAAAGCATAGATCTGGACCAGATGAAATGGGTGGCAATGATGGTGCTATACAATCAGCCAGGCAGAGAAACGAATTACCTTTGGCTGGAAAACCTCCTGTTCGAGCTTGAGCAAGACGTCCTGCATTAAGATTTTTATCCCGCCTTAAGTTGTTGTTTTTTATTATTTATATTTAATTTTTCACATCGAAATATTTGAAGGTGTTTGTTTTCTGACGAATATCTTGGCAGAATCGCCGCTTGTTGAGATCTGTGCAACCGCTGTAATCCAGTTGGCAATCACATTCTCTGAGCCATCACAGCCCATTTGGAAAAATATTTGTGAGCGAAAATCTCGTCATTGTTGAATCACCTGCAAAGGCTAAAACCATAGAAAAATTTCTTGGTGATGGCTACCTGGTGCTATCCAGTTATGGGCACATTCGGGATTTACCAAAAAAAAATGCCATTGATATTGATAACAATTTCGAAACCAGCTACGTAGTATCAGACGATAAGAAAAAAGTCATAGCTGATCTCAGGCGGGCCGTTAAGAAGGCATCAATGGTCTGGCTGGCGTCAGACGAAGACCGGGAAGGTGAGGCTATCGCCTGGCATCTTGAAGAAGTGCTGGGTCTGGATGAAGAAAATTCACGTCGCATAGTGTTTCATGAAATCACTAAACCAGCTATTTTAGCGGCCATTAAAAATCCACGGCGCATTGACAGGAATCTTGTGAATGGCCAACAGGCGCGTAGAGTGCTGGATCGGTTGATTGGCTTTGAGCTCTCGCCGGTACTATGGAAAAAAATCCAGACAGGTTTATCAGCAGGTCGTGTGCAGTCCGTAGCAGTCAGATTAATTGTTGACCGTGAACGTGAGATTGACAGTTTTGAAGCAGAATCTTCTTTCAGAATAAGCGCCGAGTTTGATGCTGGAGAAGGCGCCGTGTTGATGGCGCGGTTGCCTAAAGATAAACCGGATATGGACGCGGCCACAGCTTTTCTTGAAAGTGTTGCGGAGGCAAGCTTCACACTTTCTGATATTACAAAGAAACCTGCAAAAAGATCCCCTCGTGCACCTTTCACGACATCGACTTTGCAGCAGGAGGCCTCGCAAAAGCTTGGTTTCTCCGTCAAACAAACCATGATGATTGCACAGCGTCTGTATGAGTCAGGCAAGATTACCTATATGCGCACAGATTCAGTGAATCTGTCCGAACTCGCTGTTGCACAGGCAAAAGAAGTTATCGGCAATGATTTTGGTGAAAACTACATTCATACCCGAAGTTATAAATCGAAATCTGCGGGAGCCCAGGAGGCGCATGAGGCGATACGCCCGACAGATTTTTCGATCGAGAAAGTTAACGGTGAAAAAAATGAGCAGCGCTTATATCAACTAATCTGGCAACGGGCAATTGCATCTCAGATGGCTGATGCACAATTTGAGCGCACCACTGCGACTGTCGAAATATCTACCATAGGCGAGACTATGCAGGCGAAAGGGGAGGTGCTGGTATTCGATGGCTTCCTGAAAGTCTATGGTAATGGTGAGAAAGACGACAGCAAAATGCTACCACCACTGCGCACAGGCCAGGATCTGCCACGTTTGCTGATGCAGGCGCAGGAAGTATTTAGTCGTCCACCGCCGAGGTATACAGAAGCTAGCCTGGTGAAAAAACTGGAAGAGATGGGCATAGGCCGACCATCAACCTATGCCCCTACGATATCGACTATACAAAATCGTGGCTATGTGAATAAAGAAGAAAGGGAAGGTCGCGAGAGGCTGGTTAGAGTCCGTGTACTGGAGAATACTACTGTCGTAAATGAAGATAGAACTGAAATAACCGGTGCTGAAAAATCCAAGTTATTCCCTACAGACATCGCCGGTGTGGTCACCGATTTTCTGGTCAAACATTTTGATGAAGTCATCGATTTTAATTTCACTGCACGGGTGGAAGATGAATTTGACAAAATTGCTGCCGGAGAATTGAAGTGGCAGGAAATGATTGCAGATTTTTACTGGCCATTTCACAAAGACGTTGAGAATTCTGAAGATATCTCCCGTGATGAAGCCATGCAGGCACGAGTACTGGGCGTTGATACAAAAAGTGGCCGCCCGGTAAGTGTCAGGATAGGGCGTTTTGGCCCTTATGCACAGATCGGCACCAGCGCAGATGAGGAAAAGCCGGTGTTTGCTGGTTTACGGCCGGATCAGCGCATGGACAAAGTATCCCTTGAAGATGTTATGCCCTTATTTGAGTTGCCAAGAGTCCTCGGTGAAACGCCGGCAGGCGAAGAAGTAATGGTCAGTACCGGGCGTTTCGGATCCTATGCAAGTTTTGTCAACACAGAAATAAGGGATACTCTTGAAAAACACGCAGTTAAAGGCATAGATCTGGTAAAGAACAATGTTTCAATCGAGCCAGAGGATCCGCATTTGATCGAACTTGAACAGACCCTGGTATTTGTTAATGAAAAGAAAAAAGCCGATGCCGAGAAAGAAATAAAGCTTTTTGAGGGAGAGGCTGTACAAATACTGGATGGCCGCTGGGGGCCGTTTATTACCGATGGTTTTAAAAATGCAAAGATACCGAAGGATAAGGAACCAGCATCATTGACTCTGGATGAATGCAAGTCGATACTTGCTGAAACGAAAAAAATAAAAAAACGCCTCACGCAGCAGTTTTATGGGGGTGGCTTCGTCCTGATAAAAAACCCAGATGGCCGGCCTGACGCAACAATTAAAGTGGCAGAAAACAAACTCTCAAAAGCTACAGAGCTAGTTGATGAGCTGGAACAAAGCGGTAAAAAAATACGCCTGATATCAGCCCGTGGCGCAAAAGCCATCAGAGCTGCCGAGAAACGAGGCACCACAGTAAAAAAGAAGGCGGTAAAGAAGAAGTCAGTTAAGAAGAAGGCGAAAAAGAAGAAGTCAGTTAAGAAGAAAGTTGCAAAGAAGAAAGTTAAATAGTTTTTTAGTTTCAAGTTTCAAGATAAACTTCAAAACATTGTTACTCATATTTGGTATCACTGCTGTCCCATAAACTCGTCATTCCGGCGCAGGGCGGAATCCTATGGGTTTTTCGACGTTTAAAATCAGAAACTTATAGATACCGGCCTGCGCCGGTATGACGGCGGTGGCTTTTTTGTTTTCTAGTCTTGAAACTTTCAGCTTTCGACTTTCAACTGCTTTAAAGAATATCCTCAGGCAAGCCTTCTTCCGCTGGCGCTACAGGGCTTAACGGGTCGCCTGGGCTACGGATGCCGGCTTCAGGTTCCTGACCAAGCATGAAGTATTCCAGTATTGCTCCGGGTGTCTCTTCGGGTACCTGTTTACCGGTTTGTTTATCAATATATAGCGGGACGATACCGACGGGTATGTCGAGTAGTTTTTCCGGCACTCCGTCCAGTGCTACTTTCATATAATCTATCCATACTGGCAGTGCAGCACGCCCGCCCACTTCACGGCGACCCATAGGCGCAGGTGTATCAAAACCTATGTAGACGGTTGTTTCTACCCCGGGACCAAAACCGCTGAACCAGG
>VAPH01041161.1_pt1 | contig 14582 bp, 6 predicted proteins | sample 3393861 | NCBI WGS metagenome assembly VAPH01 (sample SAMN08290439, study PRJNA428436) | hydrothermal vent metagenome | isolation source: Deep-sea hydrothermal vent chimney | place: Atlantic Ocean: South-mid Altantic Ridge | reverse complement strand
GTTGGATGCTCAGCAAAGAATTTTCATCATCCCGGAGCCTGTAATAGGCCATGGCCTTGATATAGTTCAACTCGATCATTGCTTTTATTTCGGTGCTGTCACCGAGTCTGTCGATCTGGGTATTTGCGATGGATATCGCCTTGTCAAAATCGCCCAGTTCCAAATGAGCAGCAGCCAGTTTTACCCACGCAGACAGAAAGCCATCATCCTTGTTGACTGCGGCCTGGAAAAATAAAACTGAACGCTTTTTATTATTGTTGACTTCATTTTCAAAAATTCCCTGCAGATAGCTTTGCAAAGCATACTTATCAGTAGTTGCAAAAGGATCTGCATCTATTGCTGTGAGTTGATCGCGCACAGACAGGTTGACGCTGACCCATTTATCGGTTTTTTCAAACAGTTCAGGAAGCGTTTCAGCCTGGATGTCTGTGGTGGCCAGAATATCGTTTTCGGTACGTAATTTGATGGTTGCACGAAAACTGTCTTCCAGTTCTTCAAGACCAATCAGCAAGCTGTAGTCGATATTCCTGTTTGTAGTCAGGCCGATGGCCAGCTCCTCAGGAGACCCGGAGGCATACCATTCCTTATTGGGGTTGATGGCGTGGATGGGCTTGTGTCGCCCAAGTAACTCGGCCAGGTAGTCTAGTCCACCACGGTTAAGCCAGTCCGGGTTGTTGGTCGTAGGGACAATGGCCATGCTGATCGCGTTATCTATGCCGGGGAAATCCTGGGTTGGGGTTTCCGCAAGTTTGGTGTCCCTTGTACTGAACCAGATACCAAGCAGGATGACAGTCGTCGCAGCATAAAACAGCCACCTGCCAACAGATGTCTGCTTTTTACTGGTGGTCGAACTGTTGTTTTTCAGGGTTTCAACCGGTGCTGTGAAGCGGTAGCCAACACCACGGTGAGTTTCGATAAGTGGTTGTACGCGGTTGTTATCTTCGAGTACCTGGCGTAGCCGCAGTATCTGCTGGGCGAGTGCCGTGTCGGTAACCACCTGGCCGGGCCAGACAGTATCGATGATTTCATCTTTGCTGAGTACCTGGCCGGTGTTTTTAACCAGGGTTAAAAGCAGATTGTAGATCTTGGTGCTGAGCGGCAACCTGTTCTCGCCTTTGAACAGGATTTGTTGGGAATTCGACATACGGTAGTCGCCGAACTTGTATTCCAGGTTTTTCGAGTCTGTGTTCATTTGGAATAATCAGCTCCCCTCGCGATCAATCGATTCTGACTCATTTGAGGTTTTTATCAACCGATGCTTTTTATGTAGAACCAGATCAGGACTGGTTGGGTAATCATCGGGCGGTAACAACTATCTGAAAACACGGGAAATAAATATAAATGTTATGCAATGTTATGAAAAGTATTTATTTCGTCAAGCACCGTACCAAGTGATTCACTGATAATCCAAAGTGCCAATATTTCGGTTGGATGCTGGCAAACTAACTGGGAGAAAGACGTGCAACTGTCAAAGATTCACGCACACAAAATTTTAGGATTTATTTCACTCCGGCGCTCCGCCACGTGCAAGAGTTGCCGACCAGACACCGCTTTCACCCCACTAATTGGTACTTTATTGGCATGCGTCGCCCTGCTGGTATCGGGCAGTCTGCTTGCTGCACCCGATTTGGAGGGGGGGAACGTCACGACTGGGCCTGGACAGGAAGTTTCCATCCCAGTTAACTTCACTGCAGACGGCTCGGTCGTGGCTCTTCAATTTGATCTGACATATGACGCCACCGTGCTCAGCCCAACGGCCATGACGCCTGGTACGGCACTGGTCGGCCACAGCTTTGATTGGCAGCAAGTTCAGCCCGGGCGGTTGCGTTTTATAATCACTGCTGGTGTACAAACACCGTTGGTCGATGGAAGCCTCCTCGACTTGGGTCTCTTGACAGCCGATACTGCATCTGCCGGGAACTATCCACTGGTGATCAGTAATGTCGTTTTGTCCAATGGTACCGCTCAGCGGATTGCTGCAACGGGTACTGTTGATGGCAGTGTAGTCATCGAGCTTCCACCGGCGCCAGCCATCCCGATTCCTACTCTGGGCCCGGTGGGCACAGTGTTGCTTATTCTGTTGATCGTAGGTTTCATCCTGGTTATTCACCAACGTGGGTTTGGTGGTGTCACCTTGTCAGTCTTTCTCGGCATAGCCTTGTTCAGTTCCACCATTGCACGCGCTGTAACGCTGCCCGGTGACGCCAACAATGACGGTGTTGTGGATGCAAATGATGTACCGGCTATGGTGGCACAAATCCTGGAAAGGGCTGATGCGCCCGGAAATCCGGACTGTAATGAAGACGCTGCAGTCGATGTTCTGGATACCATATGTGTACAACAAGCATCAGCACCACCTCCGCCACCGCCAGGCCAGAATAGTGCACCGGACCTGGTGCCACCCGGCAATCGATCTCTTCAGGCGGATACGCCCTTTGAGACTCCAATTTTTGCAACTGACCCCGATGTGGGTGATGTGCTGACCTTTAGCCTGCCTGCCGCGCCTGCCGGTATGAGTATCCACCCAAGTAGCGGAATACTGAGTTGGTCGCCGGGTGCTGGTGACCTGGGCGGTAACAATGTGACCGCCATGGTGATGGATTCGGGTGGCCTCACAGATTCCGAGGTATTCAGTATTGAAGTGTTTCAGCCACGTGTCGAAGCCCCGGCCAATGTAGCACCGGTACTGGTAGTGCCTGGCGACCAGGGCCTGGTATTTAACACCCTGCTGGGTATACAGGCCAGCGCCACGGATGCAGATGTCGGCGACACGCTGACATTTGAACTTATCAATGCACCTTCAGGTATGTCTATTGATCCTGCCACCGGAGCCATTACGTGGACCCCGACTGAGCCGCAGATCGGTGAGCATGATGTTGCCGTCAGGGTTACAGATACTGCGGGAGCGGTGGATGTGGGTAGTTTTATTGTGACGGTCAATGATATCAATAAGCCGCCGGTGGCCGTGGATGACCTTTACACCGCCCATGGTACCGAAACACTGGTCATCCCGCCAGCCGGTGTGTTGGATAACGATTCCGACCCCAATGGTGACCCCATGACCACACAATTGGTCACCGCCCCCGCCAACGGCAGTTTGACCCTGAATTCGGATGGCTCTTTTGAATACGTTCCAATTTCGCCCACCAGCAACCTCGAAGCCACGCCGGTAACCGGTGATATGGCACAGAGAGCGGAGCCGGTCTCTATCAATTCAAGCAGTACGTTTACCGGTTCAAGTTTTACCGAGAGCGATGATCGCGAAGCATTCCGCGCCCTCGATGGGGACCTGGATACTTCCTGGTTTGTCGCCACCGGTGATGCGGTCAACCTCGGTTCCAGTCCGTTTTATGAGATCGGCTTTGCAATCGATGTCACCGTCACTGAAATCCAGATGTTCGGCAACCGGGAGTCGCCTGACGGTTTCGATTTCCTGGCGGGTATTTTCCAGTTATTCGATGAGAGCGGCGCTGAATTATTTAACAGTGGCGATCTTACTCTGCCAGCACCGGACCGGGATATTGTCGTGGCCGTACCCTCCATTGAGCTGGTCAGAAAAGTGCGCTTCACACCCACAGCCGATGAGTCTGACCGGCCCGGATTTGCTGAACTGAAAGTGATGGGTTCGGCCGTGGTACGTCTGTTCAAGAGCAAGACCAATATTGAATTGACACGTTTTGCCCGTTTTACAACCTCTGCGAGCAGTAACAGGCGTGCCCTGAATAATGCTGAGAAAGCTGCTGATCAGCGACTCCAAACCAGTTGGCACAGCGAAGATAGTGATCTGGCACCAGGTTTTGAGGTCACGTTCCCCGACCAGGGTGTCACGGTGCGCGAGATTGACCTGTTTGGCCCCCGGTTTTCCTCGGGCAACCCGGACGGCAACCGGCAATTCCTGACTGGTGAGTTCCGCTTGCTGGATGCTGGCGGCATCGAGTTATGGACCAGCGGCGTGGTTACATTGACCGATATACACAATGGCTTTGTTTTGCCTGTGCCGGCTGTTGCCGATGTGCGAACGGTCCGTTTTGAGGGCGTGACCTGGAACCACGCCACACTCGGGCCGGGATTAAGCGAGTTCAAAGTGTTTGGCGACGGGCTTATCTGGCCGCTCTATCCAAAAGAGGAGTGGTCGTGGACAGAGACATCGATGCTTGTTGATGGCGTCAAAGCTGCAGGCCATGTCAGCAATGTGCCCCTGGTGGTTGATCTGGACGGAGATGGCTTCCAGGAAATCCTGTTCAGCGCAGGGGTTCCCTTTGAAGGCATTACCTACCCGACCTACATTGTTATTCTTGATGGCCGCACCGGTGCTGAAAAGCAGGTGTTGCTTGATCCGGATTTACGCGTTCGTGGCTATGTTTCCATGGCTGTGGGTGATATTGATGGGGACGGCCTGCCCGAGATTCTGGCTGCCGCGGAGTGGGGTTCACGTTCGGCGCCTACCTATGAGATCATCGCCTTTGAACACGACTTGACGCTTAAATGGCGCAGTGATCCCCTCAAACAGTATAACTGGGCCGGAATAACGATTGCCAATATTGATGGCCAGGGGCTTCCGGAAATTCTGATAGGGGACCAGGCACTGGATGCAAACGGGACGCTGCTTTGGTCAGGGAGTATTCCACTGCCGAACCATATCGTTCCCATTGCAGCGGACATAGACCTTGATGGAGAGATGGAAGTCATTGCGGGGGGCTTTGTTTATAGTGCTGATGGTACCTTGTTATGGAGCATGGTATCCCCGTTCGCGGGTTGGGCAGCCACGGGCAATTTCGATGATGACCCCTATGCTGAAATTGTTTTTGCGGTGGGCTCCCAGCTTTATCTCTATGAACATGACGGCACCTTGAAGTGGACAACAAAAACCACCTGGGCCGGTGGACCACCAACCGTTGCAGATTTTGATGGCGACGGTAAACCGGAAATTGGCAGGGCCAACTCGCAGTTTTATGAAGTTGTGGATACCGATGGTCGCCTGATGTGGCGTCAGCCAATAGAAGATAGTAGCGGCGTTACCGGTTCTGCAATATTTGATTTTGACGGTGATGGCAGTATGGAGGTCGTGCATCATGATGAGCAGTACATTCAGGTGTTCAGGGGCTCGGATGGTGAGTTACTTTTCAGGACGCCATTAACCTCATCCACCGCAGTTGAGTATGCAGTGGTTGCCGATATTGACAGTGACGGACATGCAGAAATAGTAGTGGCGTCAACCGGCCTTGGAAGCGTTGAAGAGACCAGGGGTATTCGGGTTTTTGGTGGAATTGATGACGACTGGGTACGGGCACCTGATACCTGGAACCAGCACGCTTATCACGTGACCAATGTCAACTCAGACCTGACTATCCCGGTGGTTGAGCAGCATAACTGGCTGACTCCGGGGCTGAACAACTATCGACAAAATGCTTTTACCCCGGACAATCCGGACAAGCTGGACCGGTTCACCTATAAGGCGCTGGCTGCCGGACAGGAATCGAATATTGCGACGGCTTATATCGATATACTTGCACCCAATACCGCGCCTGTCATTACCTCGACTCCAGATCAGACCGCAACGGTGGACTATGAGTATCTACACGCCATCGCAGCCCGGGATGCAGAGTTTGACCTGCTCACTTTTGCCCTGACCGGGGGGCCGGCAGCAATGACCATTGATGGACCGACGGGTCTGTTGCGCTGGACACCTGGAGTCGCAGATCTCGGCGACCATACGGTGACAGTCAAAGTCTCGGACGTGCGTGGACTATCCTCTTTGCAGACGTATACGCTTACTGTGCGCGGCATAGTCGTGGTTCCGGATGTAGTAGGGGAAATCCGCGTTCAGGCTGAATCCACGCTCAATACGGAAGGTTTTCTGACCGGCAGGGTAGCGAGTTTTAACCACCCGAGCATCCCGGCAGGATCGGTTAGCGGGCAGACACCTGTTGCTGGTTCTGTTGCGGAATATGGCAGCGAAGTTGACCTGCTGATTTCACTCGGCCCGGCGCCGGAAGATGTTGATGATGACGGCGATGGGTTCACTGAGAATGAAGGCGACTGCAAGGATGGTGACGACACCATTTTCCCGGGTGCGGTTGATATCCCGGCCAATGGCATAGATGAAGACTGCGATGGCGTGGATGAATCTCGTCCACCGGTTGAAATCCTGGTATTGCCGGCCACGGCTACCATCCTGACCGATGAAGTACTCGGCCTCAGTGCGGTTGGTATTTTTGATGACGGCACCAGCCAGAACATGACGGCCATCGCGACCTGGTCGGATGGGCCAGAGTACAGTTCGCCATCGGCAGGCGCTTTTGTAATAACTGCATCCAAAGGAGCCGTTTCAGGCGCTGCCAGCGTCACGGTAGTGGCCCGCGTAAGCGGTGATGTGATACTTCCGGTCGCGGAAATCACAACGCCTGCCACTAACAGCACGGTGACAGAACCCGTAGATATTACCGGCACGGCCACGGATGCCAATTTCCTCAAGTACACGCTCGGAATTGCTCCGGCAGGTGAGCCGAACTTTACCGAAATTACCAACAGCACAACCCAGGTCAGCGATGATGTACTGGGGCAGTTTGATCCGACCATGTTGATCAACGACCTGTATACGATTCGTTTGACGGTGTTTGATAAAGGGGGTAACCGTTCTGTTGCTGAGGTGACGGTGCAGGTGGATGAGAATATGAAAGTAGGTGCTTTTTCACTTACCTATACCGACCTCAGCATTCCGATGGCAGGTTTTCCGATCACAGTCAATCGCAGCTACGACAGCAGGGAGAAGCGCGCGGGTGATTTCGGTATCGGCTGGCGACTGGACATACAGACCCTGCGGTTACGCACCAATGTCACCCTGGGAACCGGCTGGGAGGTATTCAAGTCAGGTTTTTCCTATGTGCTGCAACCGACCCAGCCTCACGTGGTCAGCCTGATACTCCCGGGAGGCCGGGTTGAGGAGTTTGATCTGGTTGTTTCACCACAAGTCTCACCCGTCGTCCCATTTCCGCCATCTGCAATGCAGGCGAGCTTTGTGCCACGGGCCGGGACACGGGGAAAAATAGAGAGTCTGGCAAACAACGTGCTGGTGATCCTGGAACCTCAACCGGGGATTGTTAGCTTGGTAGACGACAGCGGCCTGAAAACTTACGACCCAGCACGCTTTCGATATACCACGCCTGAAGGTGTGAGTATTATTGTCGATAAGGCCTCGGGTGTAGAAAGCATCGCGGATATCAACGGCAACCTGGTGAGTTTTGGTCCCGGCGGCATTACCCATTCCGCTGGCATCAGCGTCACTTTTGGTCGTGACTCGCAAGGCCGAATTACCTCGATCACAGACCCGGAAGGGCGGATCCAGCGTTATGGTTATGATGCCAACGGGGACTTGGTGAGCCATGTGGATAAAGGGGGTTATGAGACCAATTTCCGGTATAACCGTCTACATGGGTTGATTGATATCAACGATCCGTTGGGCAGAGTCGTTGCCAGAAACGAGTATGACAGTGACGGTCGGCTGATCTCGACCACTGATGGTGAGGGAAATGCGGTCACCTTTAATCATGATATTGCAGCTCGTATTGAGACGCTTACTGACCGGCGCGGTGGGGTAAGTGTCATAACTTACGATGCGAGTGGTAATGTTCTTTTTCGAACAGACCCAGCCGGTGAGACCTGGTCGTATACCTACGATTCACTGGGCCGACAATTGACGTTCACTGACCCACTGAGTCAAATCACTGCTTTCACATACGATGTACTCGACAACATAACGTCGATCACCGATCCGTTGGGAAATACAGTGTTGCTCAATCGTGATGCAGCAGGTCGGATTCTGGAGAGGACCGATGCGCTTGGAAATGTAACCCGGTATAAATATGATGCTCGTGGAAATCGAATCAAGGAGATAGACGCACTGGGTAATGAAATGGCTTACGTGTACGACTCAGCAGGGGGTCTTACAGCGACAATAGATGGAACCGGGGATGTAGACCAATGGCAGTACAACAGCTCGGGGCAGCTCATAGGATCAGAGAGTTCAACCGGACAGGTGTTGAATCTGGATATTGACAGTACCGGCGAGGTGGCTCGCCAACGACACCTTGTGGATACACTGACAGGACCAGTGGTTGTCGAGCTGGAGTACACCCGGGATGCTCGTGGGTTGCTGACTGGTTTCACCAGCCCTCTCGCAGCGAACCCTATGACGGTTTCCTGGAATGCCGCTGGTGAAATGGAGGGTTCTGTCGACCCTGTTGGCAATACCATTGGGCTGGTTCGGGATCTGGCTGGGCGAATTACCCGTAGCGAGTGGAGTAGTTTTCCAGCTCTGGAGATGACGCTTGATGAAGAGGGCCTGGAGGTTGGTGTGGCTCTGCCCAATGGGGCGGCCGTGGTGCGCCAACGTGATACTCGCGGCTTGAGTACGGACTTGACAATTGCAGATCGGGGAACGGTTACTACTACATGGGATGAATCAGGGCGGCCAAAGGTGCGACAGGCGCCGGGTCTTGGTCCAGTAGAAACCGTCTATGACGCTGCCGGACGGGAGCGGCAGACACTATTTTCAGACGGTAGTCAGAGCCAGCGAGTTTTCGATGGCAACGGTCGTGTAACTAGCAGTACCGATACCATGGGAGTGACGACCATGATGCAGTATGATCAGCGTGGACTGGTGACCTCGGTGGAAGCGGGGGACGGTCGGGTTTTTGAGAGGAGCTACAACGAGGATGGCTTTATCACGAGCAGACGAGACGATCTCGGTGTGCTTTGGTCGTATGAGTATGGGGCTGCAGATTTTATCTCTGCGACAATAGATCTGCTGGGGAACAGGACAGAATTCGAGTATGGGCCATCTGGACGGGTGACCCGCGTGATTTCACCTAAAGGCGAAGCGGTCCGTTACCTGTTCGATGATGGAGGGCGTCTGCTCAGCACCCTTCAGATGGATGGGACAACCTCAAATTGTAGTTATGATGCCCTGGCGAGACCGTTGGCATGTAACGATGGCAACGGTGACACGACTACCTATCTTTATGATGACAATGCGTTGACACACACGGCTACCCGCTTTGACGGGAGTGAAACAGGTTATCTGGACAATGGTGGATACCTGGTCCAGGTCGATGTCGGTGGTAGTAGCTATGAGTTGGGACGTGATCAAACTGGAAGGCTCATCTCGTGGAGCAGTCCGCTGGGCCTGGTTACCGATACTTCGTTTGCTGCCAATGGAGGTATTGCCAGTAGAAGCACTCAGAGCAACGTCACCACCAGTTTCACATACAACCAGCGTGGATTCCTGACGGGAACTGATGATCCTACGGGTCACACCGGCATCACCCGTGATGCGGGAGGCAGAGCTGTGACAGTCGGGTTCTCAAATAGTGCCGAACGACAAATCAGCTATGACCCCGTCGGCCGCGCACTGCATATTCAGTACGTGGATGCCACTGGAACTACCCTGATTGCATTGGAGGCCACCGTTGACCTCTTGGGGCGGATAGATTCATTGACTGAAACAGGTGGCCGGACATCAACATACGGCTATGATGCCCTGGGGCGATTGAGCCACGAGGAGATCACCACGCCGTCCGGAACAACGGTTTATGACTACTCATATGATGCCAACTCAAATATGATTCAACGCATGGTCGATGGTGTCGCCCAAGACTTCATTATTGGTGAGGGCGATCTCATCCTGAGTGACACTGACAGTAATTATGCCTGGAATGCCAACGGTAACCTCGTTAGCCGGACAACTGCAACTCAGACAGAGCAGTACACCTACGACTCCAGGAATCGGCTGGTGCGTTATGGCCGGAGTGGTGTCGACAGTGTGAGCGTGGAGTACAGTTATGCACCGGATGGGCTACTGGAGTCACGCAGCAAAAATGGTGTAACCACCTATTTCACCTGGGATCGAAATGGCCCGCTACCCCTGCTTCTGGAGATTGGTGGAAGTAGTCGGCAGTTTATGACTCGCTATCTCTACGACGGGATCTTCCCCATTGCGGAGATCTCCAGCAATGGTGAGGTGCTGCATCATCTTCGTGACGCTTTGGGAACCCTGAGGGCACGAATTTCTGAGGCTGGAGTAGTTGTTGAAGCGCGCAGTTACGATGCTTTCGGGCGACAGATCGCTGGTGCTCCGTCACCGGTAGGGTATACCGGAGGCTACGAGGATGAAGACACAGGGTTGGTTTTTCTGCGCAGCCGCTGGTATTCACCGGCCATGGCCAGGTTCACAACCCGCGATGCCGCGAACATCGACCCCCTCGACCCCAGATCGCTCAATCGCTACACCTACAGCTTTAACGATCCGGTCAATCGTTTTGACCCCAGCGGACAGGTGACGCTGATTAATGTTATGGCGGGTCTGAGCATCGCCGGTGCGGTCTCGGTAATCGGGTATGCGCTGGTGAAGGATGGCTGGGATGCTGTGACCAGTGGTTTCGGCCTGTTTAAGGCACTATTGAACTACGGTGAAAAGAAGAACGCCAGGTTTATTACCTTGAGGGATGTCCTGGGAGACCGCCTCTACGTTCCAAACATTCCGGCCAAAGGTGGTGTGCAATTCGGTGCTGGCCCATGGTCAGTCGGTTTCGGGTTTGAGTTTCTTCGCTTTGATAGCCCCAAGAAAGATGCACTATATTTCACCATGGGTTCATCCGTTGGATTGGTGAACCTTGAAATGAGTAGTGCATATAGCGGGAGCAGCAAAGCGGTGAACCCCAGTTTAGGAAGTTGGGTATCTCACACCCCAACACCCCGCCATTATGAAGGTCCGTTCATCTCAGTCGAGGCATCTGCAGTCCTGCCAACGCCTCCGATGCCTCCAGGATTGGGCGGGCTTGCAGCAACCGTATTTGGGAAAGTGACTGCGAGAACGGGTATCGGCGGGGATTTCTTCTGGTCTCCAACGATAACCTACAGGGATCCGGAGCCCGATGGGGATCCATTCTACAGCCACGGGAGATCCACTGGGTTAAGGGGTGGCAAACCCGGGGTGACGCTCTCCCTCTCTTTCACCTGGTACGGGTTTTGGAAGGAGTGGAGGTATTGAACGAGCTGCCCCCATCAATACCTGTAAACTAGAAAAGTCCACCACAGAAACTTGGTGTCTTGAACAGTCAGTCAGTTTAAGAGCATTGTCTGAAAAGCTGAGATCGCCCCACCCGGCAGATCAATTTTGACAAGTATTTCGATGGTAGTGCGGCTACTCATTTTCACCGGTGAACCTGCGTGTACATGGTGACAGGCTTTGCCCTCAAAGGGCATAGAAAACTTCAAGCCTTTATTCCAGTGCAGACTTCAGGCTGTCCGAGATCGACTGAATCCAGCCCACCAACGATCGAAATCTAATAACACTTCCGTTTTTTCGGACACCTGCAAAATTCGCAGCAAATTATCTGTGGTCAAGAATAAATCCAATGGTGCTTGAGTTGGTTTCTTTGGAGAAAGTCATGGCTGTCTACATTCTTCACATTCTTCGGGGTTCAGGCAAAGTTTCTGAGCATGCTCACGTGTCCCATCACGGCAAATCCGTTCACGCCACACAACACAGGGCTGCACGGTACTGCTTCAGAACATATTCATCAACAGGCTGCCCAGTGCGCCCAACACCAGCGTCGCGTTGGCAGCCAATGTAAGAAACATGCCGGGAGCACGTGTTTTGGGGTCTTTGAGATACTCTGCGGAATACAAGAAGCGTGCAATGATAAAAATCCCGCCGATTGAAAGCACCCACATGCCACTGAAGTAATAGGCAAATGCAAATGTTGCCGGGATCATGATGACCAGTTGTTCCATCGTGTTTTGATGGACTCTGAACATGCGGTCCCAGCTTTCATCACCCTCACAAGCCGGTGCGTCGATTTTGTATTTGCCGCGTGTAAGGCCGACCCGGGCGGTAAACCACATGTATTGCAGCAGGGCCAGTAAAACTATCAGGATTGCATTTTCCATATTTATTCCTCGTTGTCGTTGTTAATGCGCTTATCACCATGCACCCAGATTACCTCGGAGCCACCATCGGCTCTTGCCAGCACCCTGGCGATGACGAACAGCAGGTCGGAAAAACGATTCAGGTAGCGCAGGCTGACTTCATTGATGTCTTCAATTTTTGCCAATGCCACCATTAACCGCTCAGCCCGTCGGCAGACGGTGCGGGCAAGATGGCAACGGGCGGCCGCTTCCGTGCCGCCGGGCAGGACAAAATCCTTCAGCGGTGGCAAATCTTCGTTGAAATGATCGAGGTCTGTTTCCAGTTGCTCAACAAACCCGCCTGGGATTAAAGCGCTTCCCGGCATGCATAATTCCCCACCCAGATCGAACAGTTCATGTTGCGTACGGGTCAGGCAGGTTCGTACTGGCTCGTCAATATCTGCCACCAGCACCAGGCCAATCATACTGTTCAGCTCGTCTATGGTTCCGAAAGTAGCGACCCGCAGACTGTCTTTGTCCACGCGTGAACCATCACCCAGGCCGGTCGTGCCTTTATCACCTGTACGGGTGTAAATTTTCGAAAGCCGGTTGCCCATCGCTTATCGTCGTTGTCTGTTTGCAGCCAGGAACAGCAATATATCACGCCAGCCAGCCTGACATGAAAAAGCTATACATTGACCTGGCTGATCTAGCCGTCCTGATCCAGGCTCAGCAGGGTATGCAACAGGCTGTCCTGAAAAATGACATTACTGGTCAGGTTGTTGTGGGACTCACACAGAAAGATCGGGTAGTCCAGTGGGAACGAGACCCATTTATGGCGTGGTATGGAAGGATCCAGCTTGCAATCACCACCCAATACAATCAGCTGATAGGGCTGCCTGGGGCGGGGGCATTGCATTTTTAACGCTTGACGCCATATATTGGTCGTCCAATCAAGGAGACCTGCCGCATGCCCCAACGTACCCCGCTTTTTGATGCCCATGTGGCCAGTGGTGCACGCATGGTGGATTTTGGTGGCTGGGACATGCCCGTCAACTACGGCTCCCAGATCGAGGAGCACCATAAGGTGCGCCAGGCAGCAGGCATGTTTGACGTCTCCCACATGACCGTGGTGGACATACACGGTCCGCAGTCCAGGCATTTTCTCAGCTATTTGCTGGCCAACGATGTGGCGAAGCTGACTACACCCGGTCGTGCGCTTTACAGTTGCATGTTGAATGAGCAGGGCGGTGTGCTGGACGACCTGATTGTCTACTACCTGGATGAATCATTATTCAGAATGGTCGTCAACGCCGCAACCCATGACAAGGACATGGCATGGATCACGTCACAGGCACGCGCCTTTGATGTGGAGGTGATCGAGCGGCCTGAGCTGGCAATGATCGCCGTGCAGGGTCCCCTGGCCCGGCAGGCCGTGCTCGCACAACTACCTGAAGATGAGGCCAGGGTTGCGGGCGAAATGAAGCCATTCAGTGCCGGCCAGCTCGGTGACCTGTTTATCGCCCGTACCGGCTATACCGGTGAAGACGGTTTTGAAATCTCCCTGCCGGCCGCTGCCGCCACTGCACTGTGGAAGCAATTACTGCAAGCGGGTATCGCGCCTTGCGGCCTCGGTGCACGGGATACCTTGCGACTGGAAGCGGGCATGAACCTGTATGGTCAGGATATGGATGAGACCGTATCGCCACTGGAGTCAGCACTGGGCTGGACCGTGGCGCTGCAGGATGATCGTGTTTTTATCGGCAAAGATGCCTTGCTCGCGCAACGGGCCAGCGGCGTCAAGCGTAAACTGGTCGGCTTGGTTTTGCAGGGCCGCGGCGTGCTGCGACCGGGGCAGGCCATCGTGACCGAATCGGGTGAAGGCCAGATCACCAGCGGTAGTTTTTCACCCACATTGCAAAAGGCCATCGCCCTGGCCCGCATTCCAAAATCCGCCGCTGATACGTGCCAGGTTGATATGCGTGGAAAACTGCTGGAATGCAGGATTGTACGACCACCTTTCGTGCGCAATGGTGCGGTTTGCGAGGGTATCGTTTAGCGGCTAGAATTATTCACTGATATAACAACGACAGCAGCACAACAAGGCAGAAAGGCATGAGCAACATACCCTCTCATTTGTACTACACCGAAGCCCACGAATGGGTCAGTCCCGATGGTGACGGCAGTGCGCGTATCGGCATCAGCGATCACGCCCAGGAAGCCTTGGGTGATCTTGTATTCGTTGAGCTACCAGTGGTTGGTGATGAGATCAGCCAGGGTGATCCCTGTGCCGTTGTCGAATCAGTCAAGGCGGCTTCAGACATTTATGCACCGGTCTCAGGCAAAGTCACTGCCATTAACGAAGACCTGGATGCAGACCCGGCGATCATTAACAGCGATCCTTACGGTGATGGCTGGCTGTTCGAGCTTGAACTGATCGATGATACCGAGCTGGACGGGCTGTTGAGCGCGGAAGCCTACGAGGCATCGCTGCAAGACTAAGCGGCGGTCAGTATCCGGCAGACGTCCGTATACTTCTGCACGGTTGCCTCGATGATGGCTGGCGGCAGTTTGGGGCCGGGCGCTTGCTTGTTCCAGTCCAGCGTCTCCAGGTAGTCGCGCACGAACTGCTTGTCATAACTGGGTGGACTGCTGCCGGGCTGCCAGCTTTCCTG
>VAPH01002380.1_pt1 | contig 14614 bp, 15 predicted proteins | sample 3393861 | NCBI WGS metagenome assembly VAPH01 (sample SAMN08290439, study PRJNA428436) | hydrothermal vent metagenome | isolation source: Deep-sea hydrothermal vent chimney | place: Atlantic Ocean: South-mid Altantic Ridge | reverse complement strand
GACGCCACTCGATGGACGCCCGCCGAACCGGCGGACGCCGTCCTGCTCGACGCGCCGTGTTCGTCCACGGGAACCATCCGCCGCCACCCCGACATCGCTTACCTGAAACGGCCCGAAGACGTCGGCAAGCTGGCCGGGGTCCAGGCCCGGCTCCTCGAGGCGGCGCTCGGCATGGTCCGGCCCGGCGGGATTTTGGTTTACGCCACCTGCTCCCTTCAGCCCGAGGAAGGGCCGGACCGGATACGCGCCCTGCTCGAAGGCGGCGCAACCGTCGAACGCCTTCCCATCGCCGCCGCCGAGGTGGGCGGATTGGCCGAACTGATCACGCCCGAGGGCGAGCTCCGCAGCCTGCCCCATCATCTGGGCGCGCACGGCGGCATGGACGGATTTTATTGCGCGCGGCTTAAAAAGCGGTAAAAGATACCCTTACATGAGTAAAAAATTTGGCTTTCACGAGGATTCCAAACGGGACGGCGGCGTCAAGCCCGGTTCCGAGCAGGCCTTCGGCCTGATCTTCGCCGCCGTGTTCGCCCTTTTCGGTTTTCTGCCTTTTTTGACGGGGGAATCGATCGCCGGGTTTTCGTTCTGGCCCTTGGCCCTTTCCACCCTTTTCCTGAGCCTCGCCTTCATGGCGCCGGGCGTCCTCAGGCCGCTGAACCTGCTTTGGTTCAAATTCACCCTGTTGGTGCGCAAGATCTTCGGGCGCTGATCATGCGCCTTTTCGCCAAGAGATCCCCGAGTTGAAATCCGATTGACCGTGCCCTTATTTTTCCCCCCCTCCGCCGCCCGTTCGCTCAAGAACTTTTATTACGCCAGCCCCCTATACCGCCTGACCTTCAGGGACGCGGCCCCCGAAAGCCTTAAGCCCTTGGCCCCGGTCCTTCGCCCCGGCGATCCCTCGCTCGGCAGCTCGATCATGGAAGGCGTGTTCTTGCTCGGGAATAAGCCGGTCCCTCTCGAGGACAACCCCTGGCTTAATCTTCCTCCAAGCACGGAAGCGGCTGCCCAACTGAACGGGTTTTCGTGGCTTGCCGACCTCATTGCGCTGGGCACGGACGGGGCGCAAAAAAGAGCGCGCGCCCTGACCCGGCAATGGATCGAGGCCTTTGGGCGCTGGCATGAACTGGCCTGGCGTCCCGACGTCATCGGGCGGCGTCTCGCCGCCTGGTTGTCGGCTTACGCCTATCTTACCGAGGACGACGATGAATTGAGGCTTGCCCTGCTTGGCTCGATGATGGTCCAGGCGCGGCATCTGGGGCGCAGTTGCGCCGGCGCGCCTTCCGGCGAGCGCGCCTTCGCCGCCGTCCGGGGGCTCCTCTTCGCCGCCGTTTGCCTGCCCGGGGCCGAGGGTTTCATGGACGCCGCCCTCAAGCTGCTCAAGCGCGAGATCGAAAGCCAGATCCTTCCCGACGGCGGACACAGGGACCGCAATCCGTCCGTGGAATTGAGCCTTCTCGACGACCTCTGCGATATGCGCGACCTTTTGCGGACGGCCCGGGCCCAAATCCCCGACGACCTGCAAGGCGCCATCGACCGCATGGTCCCCATGCTGCGCGCGCTGCGCCACGGCGACGGCGGATTGGCGTTGTTCAACGGCGGCTTCGAGGAAACCCGCGCCGGGATCGATGCGGTGCTGGCGCGCGCCGGAGTCCGCGGCAAGGCCCTTTCCAGCGCCCCCCATAGCGGCTTCCAGCGCCTTGGGGCCGGGCGCACGGTCGTCATCGCCGACGCCGGCACGCTGAGCTTCGAGATGAGTTCCGGAAAACACCGCCTGGTGGTCAATTGCGGCGGCGCGGCGGGCGACGGAGAGACCTGGCGAAAGGCCATGGACGCCACGGCGGCCCATTCGACCCTGGCCGTCGACGATAAAAATTCACACATCGCCTCGATAACCGGACAATGCGGACCGGCGCGCCACCCCGTTCAATTCATCCGCCGCGAACTGGACGGCTCCCTATGGCTTGAAGCCAGCCACAAAGGCTACGCGCAGGGCCTCGGCCTGACCCACAGGCGCAAACTTTTCCTCGATGTTTCCGGCGAGGACTTTCGCGGCGAGGATACCCTGGAGGGGTCGGGGGGAAGCTTTTTCGCGTTGCGCTTCCACCTTCACCCCAACGTTCACGCCTCGAAAGTACGGGGGCGTCCGGCGATTTTGCTGAAGCTGCCCGGTGGCGTGGGCTGGGAGTTCATGGCGTCCGGCGGGCGCATCGGGCTCGATGAGAGCATCTATCTGGGCCATGGCGGCGCGCCCCGGCGAACCGAGCAGATCGTCGTTTCGGGATTGCTTCAGGGCGAGGGCGCGCGGCTCAAATGGCGGTTCGGGCGCATCAAGGGGTAGGATCAGGACCGGGGTCCGATCGCGCCGCCACGATGAAGGCCGCCGTTAAAAAGAGGGTCGCCAGCCACCAACTCTGCCAGGCCCCGAAACTTATGGAAAAAATGACAAGGGCCGTGACGAAGGCCCCCAGTACGGCGCTCCGTTCAAATCCGCCGTCCGAACGGGCGATGGCGCGGATCACGGCCATTAAAAAAGCCAGGAACAAGGCCGCGCCCAAAGCGCCGAATTCCAACCAGATTTGCAGCACCCCGTTATGGGGATGAAGGGGGATCGGCTCGAACCTGTTTTGCCAGGCGCCGTTCGTTTCGTTTCCCGGAAACGTATAAACCACTTTTTGGTTTTTGCCGTAAAAGGCCCGGGACGTGTCCATGCCGTACCCCAGCAACGGCTTCTTGGAGATAAGGCCGGCCGTCGTTTTCCAGATAACGATTCGATGCTGCAAGGAGTTTGAAAGAGACGCCGCCGCGTTCCCCTGTTTCAGGGGATCGGGAAGTTGGGAAACGATCCAAGGGGCCGCCAAAACGCCCAGGGCGACGGAGGCCCCAAACAGGACGGTGACGATACGCATCCGAAACAAACCCGCCATCATCGCCGTAAACCCTAAAACGAGGGCGGCCTTATGGGAATCGGCATCCCCGAACGCCAGCACGATAAACATTAAAACAACGGCCGTTACGGCGAACGCGACGCCATTACGGCGGCGAAACGTCATCGACAGGGGCCAAAGGTAAAGCGCGGCGACGACGGCTCCCTGGTTAAGGGTCATCAAGAGGTTCTGTTCGGGGTCCCGGGGGGTGCCGAGAGCGGCCTGCAGGGCCCGGAAAACGGCGTTGCCGCTGAGGATTTCCTCGCCAAGCAAAACGAACCCCAAGACGCCGCCGGCCATGAGCGCGCGGTCGAAAAAACGCCGCTCGGTTTTGTCCAGCCGAAGCCCGGCGGCGACGAGCAGGAGGCCAGCGGCGAACGTCAAGGTCAGGGAAAGGGATGTTTTAAGGCTTTCGCCCGGCGTAAAGGACCAAAGGGCGCTGACCCAGGCCAACCCGGCGAAAAGCGCCAGGATAACGCCGACGCCGCCGAGCCCTTGAAAGGTCCGGTCCCTTCGAGCGGCCCGCAAAACAAGGATGGCGGCGGCGGCCAGGACGAAAAGGGGCGCCACCCCTTTCGGCGCCAGAATCGAAATAGGCAGGATCAGGAAGGCGCTCGCGCCCAGAATGTGGCCCTTGTGGAGCATGGTCCCCTGTCGGTAAAGAGTATATGGAGCGCCGCAATGTAGAGTCTTAGGAGGGTCTTGCCAAGCCGGACGGGGCCCCCCTCAAAACCCGTTACAAATCGGATCGAAAAGGGTACTTTCCCCTCCACCAAACCCAGACCCCAAGGATTATGCGCCCCCATGAACACCCGGAACCATCCGCCCGCCGCGTTTTCCGATCTTCTCGAGAGGCTCAAGGAAGGCCGGGCGGCCCTCGGCGTCATTGGCCTTGGTTATGTCGGCCTGCCCCTTGTAACCACCAGCGTAAAAAGTGGTTTCAGGACGACCGGTTTCGATGTGGACGGCGCGAAGATAGAGACCCTGTCGGCCGGACGCTCCTACCTGGAGCATATTCCCGACGACGCCATAAGAGAGGCCCTCGATACGGGGAAATTTTCCGTCACCGCCGATTTCTCCGAACTGTCGGCCATGGACGCCATCGTCATCTGCGTGCCGACGCCGCTGACGCCCGAGCGCGAGCCCGATCTGTCTTACATCGTCTCGACGGCGCAAACCATCGCCGAACACCTGCGCCCCGGTCAACTCGTCGTCCTCGAATCGACCACATATCCGGGAACGACGGTGGAGGTCCTGCGCCCGATCCTGGAGCGCGGCGGCCTGAAATCGGGCGTGGATTTCTTCCTCGCCTACTCGCCGGAGCGCGAAGACCCCGGCAACAAAACCCACGGAACCGCCACCATCCCCAAGGTCGTCGGCGGAGACGGACCCCAGGCCCTTGACCTGGCGACCACCCTATATGGCCGGATCGTGGTTGAAACGGTGCCGGTGTCGTCCGTCGATACCGCCGAAGCCGTCAAGCTGACCGAAAACATCTTCCGCTCGGTCAACATCGCGCTGGTCAACGAGTTGAAGCTTATCTACGCCAAGATGGGGATCGACATCTGGGAGGTCATTGAGGCGGCGAAAAGCAAGCCCTTCGGTTTCATGCCCTTTTATCCGGGGCCTGGCCTGGGCGGGCACTGCATTCCCATCGATCCCTTCTACCTGACGTGGCGGGCCCGCCAGTTCGGCCAGGAAACCCGGTTCATCGAACTTGCCGGAGAAATCAACACGGCCATGCCGGGGCACGTTGTCCGGTCTCTGGAAATCCAGCTTAAAGAACGCTTCGGCAAGGGCCTCGATGGCTCGCGCGTCCTTATTCTCGGCGTCGCTTACAAAAAGAACGTCGGCGACGTGCGCGAAAGCCCGGCTTTCGCTATCATCGAACGGCTCGAGGAACGGGGGGCCAAACCTGAATTTTTCGACCCCCACGTCAGCGAAATTCCACCGACCCGGGAACACGCGGCGCTCACCGGGCGGCGTTCCATCGCCTGGACGCCGGAGTCTTTCGGGGATTTCGACGCCGCCTTGATTTGCACCGACCACGACGGCGTCGATTACGCCGAACTGGTCCGGGCGAGCCGGCTCGTCATCGATACGCGGAACGCCACCGCTGGACTTCCAGGGGTCGCAAACAAAGTCGTCTTTGCTTGATCGGGCGCGTCATAGTAAATACAGTTTCCACGCCTTCTGAGATTAAGGAGAAAGCCGAAACGTGACCGGAAGAAACGAGCCCGAAGCTTATTACGGCCTGCCCCAGGAGGTCACATACTGCACCAGGTGCGTCATGTCGAACCAGCGTCCGGCCTCGACGCCCGAGTTCAAGCACACCACCGAGCGCAAGGCCACAAGCCTTAAAATCTGGGACGACGGCGTCTGCGACGCCTGCCGCTACGCCGAGAAGAAAGAACGGATCGATTACGCAGCCCGCGAAGAGGAACTGCTCAGGCTTCTCGACAAGCACCGGCGCACGGACGGCGGCTACGACTGCCTGGTGCCCGGAAGCGGCGGCAAGGACAGTTGCTACGCCGCCCATTTGCTAAAGTACAAATACGCCATGAATCCGCTGACGGTGACCTGGCCGCCGGTCCTTTATACCGATATCGGCCTGCAAAACTTCCGCAACTGGATCGAGATCGGCGGTTTCGACAACGTCACCTTCAAGCCCAACGGCCGGGCCCAGAAACTGCTGACGCGCCTGGCCATCGAAAACCTGATGCACCCCTTTCAGACCTTTATCTTAGGGCAAAAGAACCTGGCCCCGAAGATGGCTCTGAAATTCGATATCCCCCTGGTTTTTTACGGTGAATCGGAAGCCGAATACGGCAACCCCATCGCCGAGACCGACGATTCGCTGCGCAGCACGTCCTATTACGCCATGGACGATCTTTCCGATATTCACCTGGCCGGCGTTCCGCTCAAGGACTTGATGGACGAACACGGCCTGACCCTGAACGAACTGTCGGCCTATTTCCCGCCGGACGCGGGCGAGCTGGAGCAAAAGAAAATCGAGGTCCATTACCTGGGCTATTACGTCAAGTGGACGCCACAGGAAGCCTATTACTATTCGGTCGAGCATTGCGGGTTCGAGGCCAATCCGGTCCGCACCGAAGGAACCTATTCCAAGTACAACAGCTTAGACGACAAGATCGACGGCTTTCACTATTACACCACCTGGATCAAGTTCGGGCTGGGCCGCGCCACCTATGACGCCAGCCAGGAAGTGCGCAACAAGCACCTGAACCGCGACGAGGCCATGGCGCTGGTCAAGCGCTTCGACGGGGAATTTCCCGGGCGCTACATGGGGGACGTCATGGACTACATCGGCATGGACCCGGAATATTTCCGGGTCATCGTCGACAAGTTCCGCTCGCCGCACCTGTGGATGCGGGACGGCGGCGAATGGAAGCTTCGCCATCCCCTCTGGGGCGATGAGGATTCAAGTTAGCGTGAACGATCGGTCTCTTGAAACAGACGGCCTGCTCGCCTGCCCGTCGTGCAGGAACGCCGGGCTGAGGCCGGACGGCGAGGGCTATATCTGTCCGTCCTGCGAGGAACGCTACCCGGTCAGGGACGGCGTTCCGGTTTTCATCCCCAGCGCCTCTTCGATCAACGACGCCGACGCCGAACGCGCCGAGTTTTGGAATTCCGGCTGGGAAAGGCGCAACGCGCCGCTTCTCGATCTCGAGCGCGGCGGCATTCTCGAAGAGAGGTCCCGCTACCTCGACGCCTTGACCAAGGAGGGCTATCCCTCGGCCACCGAGCTTTCCGCCGAACGCCTGAAAGGGAAGACCTTCCTCAACATCGGCTGCGGCGGCGGATACGAAGGGCTTCTTTTTTCCGGCTATGAAACGAATTATATCGGCGTCGATTTTTCCCATAACGCGGCGCGCTATACCCGCGAACTGGTTGAAAAAGCGGGGTTCGCCGGCGTCACGTACCAGGCGGAAGCCGAAAACCTGCCGTTCCGGGACGCCTCCATCGGCTTCATCTATTCCAGCGGCGTCCTTCACCACACGCCCAATACCGAAGAGACCCTGAAGGAACTCCGCCGGGTTCTCAAGCCTGGCGGCACGGCGATGATCGGGCTTTACGCCACCAACTCCATCATGTTCAAGTGGTACCGGCTGCACGCGATCCTTCGCGGCAACTGGACTCGAAACGCGATCCAGGACTGGCTGAACGCCAACACCGAAGGCGAATGGCGGACCGAAGGCCGCCTGAACCACTGGACGGCCACCTACACCAAGGCGGAATTCCACGCCATCCTCACCCGCGCCGGGTTTGGCTCCATCCGAATCCGCCAGACGCCGGTCCAGATCCGCAACGTGCCCATCCTCGGCAAGCTGGCCTCCTACGTCCTGCCCGGGGCCGTCACCGACCTGCGCATCGGACCGTTCGGCGGCATGCTGATGGCGACCTGCGGCAAGGAATAAACTCGCCATAACCTCAACCGTAATGGCGGGGCGGAAAAAAACCCTTGCCCCTGTATCAACTACAGGAGTTAAAAAGACGTCCTTGATTTAATGGTTAAGGGGCGTTCGAGGTGGATATAACAAAAACCCATAACGACGCCGTCCTGGAAACAGCGGCGGCGAGAAATACCGTGGACGGCGACCGCGACGCGAGAAAAAGCCGCTTGTTCGCTTCGGGCGGCGTCCTCGGGGCCCTGGCTTCCTCGGCGTGTTGTATTGCGCCCTTGGTTCTTTTCAGCCTGGGCATCGGCGGCGCGTGGATCGGCAACCTGACCGCCCTTTATCCCTACAAGCCTTATTTCGTGACCGTCACGCTGATGTTCCTCGCCGGCGGGTTCTACATGGCCTACCGCAAACCGAAGGCGGCCTGCGGGCCGGGCGGCTATTGCGCCAGCCCGGCCTCCGGACGGGTGCTCAAAATTACCCTTTGGGGGGCTACGCTGCTGGTCGTTGTGGCCCTGGCCTTCCCTTACGCCGTTCCGTATATCTTGGATTGAAAGGAAAAGGATTTTCCCATGAAACGCTTATTGGCCGCGGCGGCGCTGACCGTCACGATGTTTTCCTCCGGCATGGCGCTGGCCGCCGAAAAGACCGTCACCTTGGCCGTGGAAAACATGTATTGCCCCTCCTGTCCCTACATCGTCAAGAAAAGCCTGACCGCCGTGCCGGGCGTCTTGAAGGCGGAAGTCTCCCTCGAAAAGAAAACCGCCATCGTCACCTACGATGACGAGAAGACGACCATCGAAGCCATGACCAACGCCACTTTCGACGCGGGATACCCGTCGGATCTGGCCAAGTAGAGGAGCCGGCGGATGAAAATTAAAAAGAGCCCCCCCAAGATAAAAGACGATAAATTGCTGAAAAGAGGAATCATCGGCTCGACCATAGCGGCCATCTTCTGTTTCACGCCCTTCCTGGTCGTTCTTTTCGGCCTTGCCGGATTATCGGCCTACATGGGCTGGTGGCTCGATTATTTCGTGCTTTATCCTTCCCTGGCGATTTTTCTTGGAATAACCGCTTACGCCATCTACAGGCGGCGCCATCCCTGCGCGGCCGATCGCTGCGATCCCCCATCCCCGGATGAATTGGAGCCCACGTCGTGACCCCGCCGGGCGGACGCTACGACCTCGCCGTGATCGGCGCCGGGTCGGCCGGGTTTTCCGCCGCCATCACGGCAGCCGAACAGGGCGCGCACGTGGCCCTGATCGGTTATGGGACCATCGGGGGCACCTGCGTGAACGTCGGGTGCGTGCCGTCCAAGGTCATGATCCGGGCGATGGAAATAATGCATCAGGCAAAAAGGGCGTCCCGCTTCAAAGGCATCGAGGCGCAAGCCCATATCGAAGACTGGCGAGCCTTGACGGCCCAGAAGGACGACCTAGTGGCGCAACTGCGCCGGGCCAAGTACATCGACCTGCTGCCGTCATACGACAACATCGCCTACATGGAAGGCGCGGCGCGCCTGGAAAACGGCGGCGTGTCGGTCGGGGATAACCATATCGAAGCCGATAAGATCATCGTCGCGACGGGGGCTTTGGCGGTGGCGCCGAACATAAAGGGCATGGAAGACACGCCCTACCTGACCAGCACCGAAGCCCTGGAACTCGACGAGCGGCCTAAATCGCTCGTGGTCATCGGCGGCGGCTACATCGGCTGTGAACTGGCCCAGATGTTTGGCCGGTCGGGCGTCGATGTCACCATCGTCTGCCGTTCGCGCCTCCTGCCCGGGGCGGAACCCGAGGTCGCCTCGGCCCTGACCGGCTATCTGCGGGACGAGGGCGTTACGGTGCGTGACGGCCTCGCTTACAAGGAGATCCGGGCGACCGCAGGCGGCGTCGCCCTCGACGTCATCGAAAACGGCAAGGAAACCGCCATCGAAGCCGAACGGGTCCTCGTCACCACGGGGCGCAGGCCCAACACGGACGGCTTGGGCCTGGAAGAAGCCGGCGTCGAGCTGTCGCCGGGCGGCGGCGTCAAGGTGGACGACCGCATGCGCACCACGCGCCCCGGCGTCTACGCCGCGGGCGACGTCACGGGGCGGGACCAGTTCGTCTACATGGCCGCCTATGGGGCGAAGATAGCGGCGAAGAACGCCTTGGGCGACGACGCGACGGTTTACGACAACCGCGCCATGCCCTGGGTCGTCTTCACCGACCCGCAAGTGGCCGGCGTCGGATTGTCCGAAGCCGCCGCCGGGAAACGGGGGTTCGATGTGAAGACCTCGGTCCTTACGCTGGACCATGTTCCGCGCGCGCTCGCGGCCAGGGATACCCGCGGCCTTATCAAGCTGGTGGCGGACAAGGAAACCGACAAGCTGCTCGGGGCCCAGATCATCGCGCCCGAAGGCGCCGACAGCATCCAGACCGCCGTGCTCGCCATCAAGCACGGGCTGACGGCGACCGATTTGGCCGAGACCGTCTTTCCCTACCTGACCACGGTCGAGGGCTTGAAGCTGGCCGCGCAAACCTTCGAAAAGGACGTCGATAAACTGTCTTGTTGCGCGGGATAGGCATGGCCGCGACGAAACCACTCACCGGGGGGGGCCGATGACCGGGACCCTGGCGTTCGCGTTCATGATCGGCACGGTCACGACGGTAAATCCCTGCGGTTTCGCCCTGCTTCCGGCCTACTTCGCCCGCAGGCTGGGAACCGACGCCTCCGTCGCCCTGGCTTTGAAGGCGGGCGTCCTCGCGGCCCTCGGCATCGTCGTCGTTTTTGGGCTTATCGGGGGGGCCGCGTCGTTGGGGGTGCGCGGACTGGCCGCCGTCTTTCCCTGGACCGGGTTCGGGGTCGGGCTGGCCCTGACCGCCGTCGGCCTGGCCGTCATGGCGGGTTGGCGCGTTTCCCTGCGCGCGCCGCTGCCCAAGACGATCGAGGCGGCGGCTGGGGGCGATTTCATCTACGGCGTCGGTTTCGGGATTATTTCCCTGTCTTGCACCCTGCCGATTTTTCTGACCGTTACGGCCATGACATCGACCGGAAGCGCCCTTTCGAGCGCCTTGAACCTGGCCGCTTACGCCCTCGGCGTCGGCACCGTCATGACCGGGCTTTCGGTCTCGGCCGCCTTTGCCGGGAATGGATTGGCCGAACGTCTAAAAACGATCCTGCCCCACGTCACCCGCATAAGCGGCGGCTTCCTTTTCATCGCCGGTCTTTATGTGTCGTACCTTTGGGGAACGGCGTTGTTCACGCCCGATCAAAGTTCCAGCGCCCTTCTCGCCGCGGGCGAGCGAATTTCCGGGAGACTCCGGGGCTGGCTCGACGGGACGGCCGGACAGGTGGTAGCATTAACGGTGTTCGCACTGCTCGGCGGCGTTTTTATCTGGACCCTTTGGCGACGCCGGCGGGCCGAGACGGTTAAAACACCCCCCCACCACACTCCAGGATAAGGAGGAAAACACCATGACGAGGAAGCAAACCGGGTTTTTTATGGGCGCGGCGGCGGCGGCCCTGGCCGCCTTTCCCGTTTCCGTTTGGGCGCAAGAGGGCGGCGGACTCTATACCCACGGAATGGGATGGGGCGGCGGGGGCTGGTGGGGGATGTTCTTCGGGCCGGTCATGATGATCGCCGTGCTCGCCGTTATCGTCGCCATCGTGGTCTTTATCCTTCGCGGAACCGGAAGCGCCCCATCGGGCCCGCCCGCCGGGAAGACGCCCCTGCATATCCTGAAAGAACGCTTCGCCAAGGGCGAGATCGACAAGGACGAATTCGAGGAAAGACGGCGGATTCTCGACGAATAAAGAGCGCTCCGGAGGCTCCGGCGCTATTCCTTTGACTCCGTATCATGGTACGGGCGGTATAAGATGTTTTGCCACCTGTCGGAGGAATGGAAGAATGGAGTTTTCGAGATGCTCAAGGCGTTGAAACGGATCGGCCTTATCCTTGCGTTGATGGCGCCGGGCGCGACGTCCGCTTTTGCCGGCTCCCATGTTTACAAGCTCTATGTGGACGGGCTGGCCTGTCCTTTCTGCGCCTATGGGGTGGAAAAGCAGGTCGGCGGATTGGATAACGTCAAATCCGTGGATATCCTGATCGACGAGGGCATCGTATCGGTGACCATGTCCTCTGACGCCGTCCTCGACGAGGCCCTCGCCAAGCGGGCGGTAAGCGACGCCGGGTTTACCTTGCGTAAATTCGAAGGGCCGGAAGCCCGATGACCCCCCTGGCCGTTTTTTTAAGCCTGCTGGTCTTGTCCATCGGGGCCGGGACGGCGCGGGCCCACGAGCCCATTTTCACGCCGGGAGCCCATGTCAAATCCAAGGACGGCCAGGAACTGGCCCTTCAGTATCAGCGCAAACGGAAGAGCGGCGGCGGGGAAAACGAAACCGAACGGGAACTGGCCCTGGAATACGAATACGGCGTGACCGCGAACTGGACCGTCAAGGCGGAAGTCCCCCTGGTCGATAAAAACGTCAACGGCGACGGATCGACGGGCATCGGCGACATCGCGTTGGGGACCAAGTACCGGTTTCTCCGGATCGACAAACCCGGCAAGCAATTTTCGACGACGGCTTTATTCCAGGTCAAATTGCCCACCGGCGACGACGCCAGGAGCCCCCGGCTCGGCAGCGGTTCGACGGACATCGTCGCCGGCCTGCTTCACGGGCTGGAATCGCGGCGCTGGTATTACAATACGGCGGCCAGATACCGTCTCAACACGAAAGGCGGCGGCCTGGAAAAGGGCGACACGGTGTTTCTCGACATCGTCGGCGGCGTCCGTCCGGTCCTGACCAAGTACAAGGAGCCCGACACGGTCCTGTTCTTCGAGCTTAATTTCGAAAATTCCGAGCGCGACAGGCTTAACGGCGCCGACGTCGCCGGTACGGGGGGGTGGGAGCTGTTCGTCTCGCCGGGGATTTTCTGGACCTATCGAACCTACGCGGTCACGGCGGGGGTGCAGATTCCCATCGCCGAAAATCTCAACGCCGGCCAATCCACATCCGATTACCGTTTCAAGCTAACGACCAAGTACGAGTTTTAGGGCAAGGGAATGAAACGCCTCGCCCTTAGATTCCTTGCCGGGATTTCCATATTTCTCGTCCTCGCCGTTGCCCTTGGGTGGCTGGCCTTCGTGCCCTCGCCCAAGGAACCGGGCTATAAATTCGCCATGGCCTGGGGCGGCGAGGGAAGCGGTCCCGGCCAGTTCAAGGACCCGACGGGCCTGGCCGTTGCGGGCGACGAGGTCTTCGTCGCCGACGCCCGCAACGGCCGCATCCAGGTCTTTGATTTCAATGGCGAATTCAAGCGCCAATTCGGGCAACCGGGGAAAAAACCGGGCGACCTGAGCCGTCCGATGAACCTCAGGATCGCCAAGGGCGAGCTTTATGTGGCCGGGTACTGGAACGACCGCATCCAGGTCTTCGGTCTGGACGGGACGCTGCGCAGGGTCATCGGCGGGCCCGGATCCGGGCCGGGCCGGTTCAAGGCCCCGGGAGGCCTCGCCGTGGCCCCCAACGGCGATCTATACGTGGCCGATTTCTACAACCAGAGAATCCAGCGCCTTAAAGCCGACGGGACCTTCGTCCGCCAATGGGGAACGACGGGCAAGGTCGGCATCGGCGGCGGCGAGTTCAATTACCCGACCGACGTCGCACTGGGGGCCGACGGAACCCTTTATGTGGGCGACGGCTACAACGACAGGGTCCAGGCCTTCGCGCCCGACGGGACGCTCAAGAACAAGTGGGGCGGGCCGTTCGCCATGAACATCTTCGGGCCGTTCCGAGGCTGGTTCGCCACGGTGACGAGTGTGTCGATCGGCCCTCAAGGGTCGGTCTTCGTCGCCGACTTCTATAACAATCGAATCCAGAAATTCACCCCTGACGGAACCTTCCTCAGCGCCTTCGGGAAGAAAGGGAAAGGCGATGGGCAGTTTTCCTATGTGACCGCCGTCGCCGTGGCCGACGACGGCACGGTTTTCGCCGCCGATTTCGGCAACAACCGTATTCAGAAATGGCTTCCGCGCCGATAAAGCGGGAAACCGGAAAATCCGGCGCAAGGGGCGGTCCTATTGAATAGGGGGGGCTAATCTGTTAGCAAAGGGCCGGTTTTCGAAACATTTCTCGGGGCTGTTCCGCTGAAATCGCTCTTTCACATGTTGTTTGGCCGCCTCTTGGAAGTCTCCAACGAAACAATCTCCGCCGTCTAGAGATCTATCGGATTTAAGCCGATCAAATGGAATCCCACCCTTCACGTTTTTCCGTCCCTTCCCGGGAGCGTCGGACAACAACAAGGCGCATTACCATGAACGCCCGCGACAACAAGAAAAGAAGCCTTCTTTTCCTCGCTACAGCCGGGGTTCTTTTCTCGGTTCTGTTTCCGGGCATGGCCTTCGCGGGGGGGCACCAGCCAATAGACCTCACCCAATCGATCGTCGGCTACGCGGCCATCCTTATCTTCTGTTTGGCTTACGCCTTGGTGATGACCGAGGAAATAACCCATTTAAGAAAATCAAAACCCGTCATCCTGGCCGCGGGCTTGATCTGGATCATCATCGGGATCGTGTACGCCTCTCGCGGCATGTCGAAAATCGCCGAGGAGGCCGTTCGCGGAAATATCCTCGAATACGCGGAACTGTTCTTCTTCCTTCTGGTCGCCATGACCTACATCAACGCCATGGAGGAACGCGGCGTTTTTTCCACCCTTCGGTCCTGGCTGGTCCGGAAGGGGTTCAGTTATCGGCAGATTTTCTGGCTGACGGGGATCCTTTCCTTTTTCATCTCGCCGGTGGCGGACAACCTGACGACGGCGCTGCTGATGTCGGCCGTCATTATGGCCGTCGGCGCGCAAACCCCCCGTTTCGTGGTGCTCGCCAGCATCAATATCGTCGTCGCCGCAAACGCCGGGGGGGCGTTCAGTCCCTTCGGCGACATCACGACCTTGATGGTTTGGCAAAAAGGCATGGTCGATTTTTGGGACTTTTTCCGGCTTTTCATTCCCTCGGTCGTCAACTTCATAATCCCGGCCGCCTTGATGAGTTTCGCCATTCCGAAAATTTCTCCCGAGGCCTCGACGGAAATGGTCAGGATGAAATATGGGGCGAAGCGGGTTATCCTTCTGTTTTTCCTGACCATCGCAACGGCCGTCGGGGTCCATACCTTCCTCGGCCTTCCCCCGGTGCTCGGCATGATGACCGGCCTCTCGTACCTTCAATTCCTCGGCTATTACATCAGGACGCGTAAAAGCTCGGCCGTCTTTTTGAAGAAGGCCGACGG
>VAPH01065198.1_pt1 | contig 14628 bp, 13 predicted proteins | sample 3393861 | NCBI WGS metagenome assembly VAPH01 (sample SAMN08290439, study PRJNA428436) | hydrothermal vent metagenome | isolation source: Deep-sea hydrothermal vent chimney | place: Atlantic Ocean: South-mid Altantic Ridge | reverse complement strand
ATCAGGTTCGCGCCAAGGTAAACTGGCAATTCACGGCAGAAAATGCACGGATCAAACTCAAACGGTTATATCCGACATTTGAAGCGTGACATGACACTAGTATTGCACCGGAAGACAAATAGTAATTATTTTGAAATAAACTTCCGGATTTTTCCGCCTGACACCGCTTTTCAGTGAAAGAGCATCTCTAGCATGGGTCTAAGGGCCAGATTAATGGGCATTGAGAAAACGGCAAAAGTGGAAAATAAGGCTCCCCCGGATTCTGGGGGATGGAGGAAAGCCATCGAGCGGGAGGAGTTGGACCAATATTGCATCCAGGATGTAATCCGAGCCGCGCGCGAATTCAATGACATCGGAGATCGCAGGGCTCTGGTCCCTCTCATGGGGCATATTTCGGATCAAGTTCTAAACGTATTACGAGGTTATGTCGGTACTAATCATCATAATGAGGGCAAAGACATAATTCATGATGTACACAGCAAGATGATACATGCGGTGCTAATTCCCGACTCCAAAGACGGGCAGGCCCTCTGCGAAGCTTTTGTTCCACGAATACGTTTTCGCGCACTCGATGAGATAAAAGCCGAAAAGAAACGACGAAATCGCTATCCCAGCTCTGACGATGTTCCCGACGATATATTCAAGGAAAAATCACACAGACCTTTCGATCAGATCGAAAAAAGCATACATGTAGATCAGGTTCTTGACATGATACCCGACCACAGAAAAAGGTTGGCGTTCCGTCTCTATCTGGACGGATGTCCCATTGAGTCCAGTAAAGGAGTCGATTCAATATCAGAAGCGGTTGGCAAGACGGCAAAAACGGTCGGAACCTGGATCAAGGAAATAAAAGCCTTGCTACAAGCACAGATTGGAGAAGACCATGAGTAAACACAATATACAGGAGAAAAGAACTGAGGTTTTGTACGCCTTTCAACTGGCGTGCGAGCACCCAACCCCCAGAGATATCATTGAATGGACCAAGCGTTATCCACAGTACGCAGATGACATTCGCGAGCACGCTGAAATGTTGTTGGCACAGCATAGCCACTCTCAATTTGAGCAGCTCGAACCGGATGAAGAAATGTTAGCAAAAGGGCGAAGTGTGGCAATGAACGCCATTTACGAAGCTGAACAGGCGGCGAAGCAACCAGTAGCTACACATTCGGACGAGACACCAGAAATTTCCTCCAAGGTGAATTTCGATCAGCTGCTGAAAAATGCGAACCAATCTATACCAATGCTCGCCCGTAAAATTGATATTGATCGTTCCGTCATTGCTGAGCTTGCTGCCGGGCGGATGAAACTACCGATCGGCGATCGACTTCTGGTTGCGATCGCAGATGTTCTTGGGCTTGCTACGGATACAATTGTTGCCGCAATTCGACAATCATTGCAGCAACCGCGGCTTGGTCTTGCCAAGTCTCGCGACAGACCCGTTATCCAAACGCTTCCTTATGAGGAAATCGTAGCGAGTAGTGCTAATATGACCCCCGAGCAAAAACAATACTGGTTGGATGAGCCTTCACCATGGATGCCTGGCACGAAATTAGAATAATCGCGCGACGATGCCATGCGAAAGCTTTGACTGACTCGGGTGGAAAGCGGGACGCTGCCGCGCTGAACCAAGCAGCAATGCTTAGTGAAGACCTGCATCTTCATCGATTCGAGCCGGGTACGAAAGTTGGTGACGGTGTTCTCGGTTTTCTTGATCGTCCTGCTCTCATGGTGAATATCGCAAGCAGTCAGCCTAAAGAAGATGAGACTAAAGAAGAGGCTGAAGAAAAAGCCAAAAAAGAGGCTGTAGTAATTGCGCATGAGCTAGGTCATTTTTTCCTTCATAAGGATCCCCGCAACGAGGTTAATATCCTTGATCCTGGTCTTGGCGGCGATACTGTCGACAGTGGCGCGGGTGTTGTTCAAGGTTACTCGCCGCGAGAACGGAAAGAAGTGCAAGCGGATGTTTTTGCCGGTGAATTCCTGTGCCCCTCGGACTGGCTGCGAGAAGAACTTTTGGCCGGAAGACGCCCAACAGGTATCGCAAAGAAGTTAGGCGTGCCTACTAATCTGGTCATGAATCAAGCCATTCGATCCCTTTTGCTCCCAGAATTAACCGAACCGGAAGTTGATGATGACGATACGCCGATGCTATTTAAGCTGGATGCGAGTCAACAAGAAGCTGTGGGTTGGGATGATGGGCCGCTTCTTGTCGATGCTGGTCCCGGAACTGGTAAGACGCGCACTCTCGTCAGTCGGATTCAGAGGTTACTTGATAAAGACGTGCCCCCAGCATCAATTCTTGCCTTAACGTTTTCAAACAAGGCTGCGGAAGAAATGCGCGAGCGCGTATCAGCGGCGAGCGAAGAGACGTCGATTGAAATGTGGATCGGAACATTTCATGCCTTCGGTCTGGAGTTACTTCAAAAATGGCCCAGCGATATCGACCGCACAATGGATGTACGCATTCTCGACCAGGCCAATTCGCTGGCCCTATTAGAAGATAATTTGTCACGATTGTCTTTGAGCCACTACCAGAATCTGTATGAACCGGCATTCGATCTTGCTGATATATTGAAGGCTATCTCCCGTTGCAAGGACGAGATGATTTTGCCAGATGAGTATGAAACAGAAGCTAAGGCTTTTCTGGCCAGTGCAACACCTGAAGAACAGGAGGCGGCAGAAAAAGCGGTTGAAGTTGCGCGAGTATACAGAGTGTATGAAGAACTGTTATTTGAAAATGATGCTGTTGACTACGGCGATTTGGTGATGAAATCGGCGCAGCTCCTGGAATCAAGCCCGGTGATTAGAAACGAATATCACGATCTCTTTGAGCACATACTTGTTGATGAGTACCAAGATGTAAACTTGGCCAGCGCGCGATTGTTGCGTGCGCTCAACTCACCGCAATCCGATGTCTGGGTGGTTGCTGACCAGCGCCAATCGATCTACCGTTTCCGCGGCGCTGAGCCAGCCAATGTGGCACGGTTTGAGGCAGAATTTGAGGGATCAAGGCGAACACTTCAGTACAACTACCGGTCGGGGCAGCCTGTAGTTCATACATTTGATGCATTTGCTGCATCTATGCAAAACGTCACAGCGGGTGGATGGATTGCCCATAGAGGCTCGGTCGGTGGTGTCACCATGACCGTTGCAGCAAACGTTGCCTCTGAGGCGGCTGCGATTCGCGACCAAATTGAAAAATTTCGTTCCAATGGTATTGCCTACGAGGATCAAATCATTCTGGGTAGAACCCACCTGACACTCGGAAGAGTCTGTGCCGAGCTCGAACGACTCGGCGTCCCTCTCCTTTATATGGGAGATCTTTTCGAGCGCAGTGAGATCAGAGATTTGTTGTCTCTGGTTGCCCTTGATGCCGAATTCGGCGGAATCAGTCTTGTGAGGGTGGCAGCGTTACCAGAATATTCCGTGGCACGCTCTGATGCTTTGAAAGTCATTCGCTGGGCCGCCGAAAAAGAAATTAGTGTATTTGAAACGCTGAATAGGGTCACAGAGATCGAAGAGCTTACCGAGCGGGGACAGACAGGCCTGTCTTTGTTGGGCGACCACTTAGACGGTATGGGGCCGAGGACTTCGCCTTGGACGCTGCTAACTACATGGTTGTTCGAGCGAAGTAATTACCTCCAACCTTTATTGTTAAGCAACGATGCAAAATCGCAGCAGTGTTTGATTGCCATATATCAGTTCCTCAAAGTTTGTGGTGAACATATGATTGTCGATAACCCGAGCAGAAAAAGACTGGTCTCCCGTATTCGCAGGATAAAGGCTCTGAGCCAGGACAAGGTCTATCGAGCAGTATCGTCTGAGGCATCGACAATGGATGCCGTGAGAGTCATGACGGTGCACGGTAGTAAAGGACTGGAATTCGGAGTAGTACATCTCCCCGCCATTGCAACACGTTATATGCCAATGTCGCGTCCATGGAATCGCTGTCCGCCTCCTCCAAGTCTTGCTCATCTAGGAATACAGGCGGACGACCATGGGGCTGAAGAGGAGTGCCTGTTCTTTGTCGCACTGTCACGCGCAAAAGATCATCTCTCGCTATCCCGCGCTGAGCGCTATACCACGAAGAGAGCAAGCCCATCCAAATTCCTAGTTCCAATTAAGGGCTGTCTGCTTTCGCAACAAACTGCTAAGACTGCTGCTATACACACAGACCAGGAAGAGTTGGCTCCACCCGTACCACTTGAACGGTATGACGTGAGGGCGTTGGAAACCTACCTAAAATGTCCCGCACAATACAGTTACGAAAAAATTGATAATCTTACCGGATCGACGTCGGACTCAGCGTATGTAGGTTTCCATCGATGTGTATCAAGGACGATAGGATGGCTTGAGGATGAACGTCAGACAGGCAGACAACATGACGTCGCATCTGCGATGGATCACCTGGATACCGATTGGAAGGCGGTAGGACCGAGCCGCCATGCCAATGAATCGTTCTACCGTGCGATCGCGGAATCCATGATTACAAAAATGGCTTCGGTTATTGAGAATGAAGATGTGCGGTACGAGCGCGCATCATGGGATGTTAATATTGAAGGAAAATTGATAACGGTCACACCGGATCGAGTATTTATTGATAGTCAAGATATAGTTCACGTACAGAAGGTACGGAACAGTCGAAAAACCAAATCAGAACCGGGAAAGCCGATCTATGCTTTGCTTCGACATGGCGCCGCACAGCGCTATCCCGAGCAAAGCGTTGTTGTAGAAACCATGTATCCTGCAACAGGCGAGGCTGTTCCAACCGACCCAAAAAAGGACTCCACGCACCTTAGCAACTACGCGAACGCAATCGCGGGAATCGAAAGCGGGAGCTTCCCCGCGAAGCCAGATTCGCGCAGCTGTTCAGCCCGTCCATGCTACTTCATTTGCGGCAGCTAATTTCTCACTAATTTCCGGATTTTTGTTCTTCACTTCGCTTTCTTCTTGAGAACACCAATTCAGTGTTCGCAACAACAGGAGATAGTTGATGAACAATATCATCGTTTTTGCACATATCGGGGCCGACCATAGCATCACTGAAGTTAGTTTGCCCGAGCGGGCATGCTTGGCTGATGCATTTCAAGCCTTGCGTGCTGCTAACATCGAAATTGACAGCGAATCGTGCCTCTTTATTGATGAAGATGAGCAGTCTTATCATGGAGACGAGTCCGTAAGACTCGAATTACTTAAGCATGGCTCGCACATTCATTTGTGTCGCTGCCGCACGATCTCGACAACTGTCAATTATTTGGATAAATCGGAGGAGCGCGAGTTTGCGCCTGGCACTCGCGTACGTCGAGTCAAAGCATGGGCGGTACGACATTTTGAAATTGAAGCAACTGATGCAGGTGAACACATTTTACGCCTGTGCGATTCCACTGAGGAACCGCCAACGGATACACCACTGCATGAGCTGACAGACGTTCCACAGTGCCATGTTTGTTTCGACCTCGTACCTGAAAAACGCGTCGAGGGTTGAGCAATGTCTAAAGATAAACCGCTTGACCTGCGCATGCTGGAGCAAGATCTCGCCGCTGCCACATTTCGCAGTGGTGAGATTGAAGGCAAATGGCGCCATGTCAAAACAGAGTGGCCGTTTGTCATTATTGCCGTGTCAGCTTCGGCACGCGACCAAGCACCAGATGAATTCGGTTTTCGATTCGAATGCACCGGTTATAGACAAATTTCGGTGACCGGAGGACCGTGGGATATTGATGCCGACGCCCCATTATCACCGAACCGGTGGCCAGCTGGACGCTCGATTATTCCATCGATATTCCGACCTAACTGGAAGGGTGGCACGTGCCTTTACATTCCGTGTGATCGGCAAGCTTTAGAAGGACATGACGCCTGGCTACATCAACACCCGAAGCGGCTGTGGCAACCCGCTCGCGGAATTGTATGTTACCTAGAGCAGATCCACGACCTTCTCAATCAGAGCGATTATGTGGGAATTTGTCATGGGTAATCACGGCTTAATGTGTAGCCGGCAAATATGGCGATCGCTGATTGAACAATTGCGCCAGCGCGGGGAAGGCTACCACGAGTCAGGAGCATTCCTCCTCGGCAAGAAACGCACTACTTGGCGCGAAGTTTCGGAGATCATCTACTACGATGACCTCGATCCCCAAGCCTATCGCACGGGTGTATGCATCCTCCATGCCGACGCTTTTGTTAAGTTGTGGCGGCTATGTCGTGAAAAGGATCTGACTGTGGTAGCGGACGTGCACACACATCCAATGGCCGCTCGTCAAAGTCTGGTCGATCGCACAAATCCAATGGTGGCACAGACAGGGCACGTTGCCATCATCATCCCTGATTTCGCCGCCCTGCCTGTGCGACTTGACCGCCTCGGTGTTTATGTTTACCGCGGCAATCATGCATGGAGCAATCAAAGCCCCTCATCGGGCAGCACATTTTTTCATTCTGATTTTTGGAGCTAAGAATGTCGGATATTTTTGATCACACGAATTTACATCGCACGGCAAAATATTTCATGGATAACGGTCGCGCCGCAACTCCAGAGGACGCTATGTCTATTTTGAAAGGGTTTGGCATGAGTATCGTTGTTGGAAATGAGCTTGCGACATCACGCGACCATCAAATCGCGCTGCTAACCCTGGTGAATGCTGCGCGCCGAACATTCCTTGGAGGAATTGAAATATCAGGCGTACCTGAAGGCTCGTTGCTTGTGGAACTAGCAACAGCTGGTACCCTGCGGTCAGCAATTCAGAAGCTCGGTGGCAATCTTGTTGCGGAGCCTCGCGACGACTGGCCCATGGCCGTCATTGGTACACCGGAAAACACGCCAGAAATTCGACCAGCATGGCAGTTACATTGGTCCGGATGGCGCGGTGGTGTCCGGCCTATTCGCGGTTCTAAACTCGATCCACAAGCGGCAGCAATACCGTTAGCACCCGTACTGGCGGCCGCCGTTTGCGTGGCTGAGGTATTTGCGTTTCACAGCGGTGATCACCCAATGTCGGGTCTACGCACAGCAGGGTTGTCTTTATGGCGTCCTGGTCATGACTGGCAGATCGATGATCCCGAGGAACCGCCCTTGGCTTTTCTACCATCGCGCCTGTGGTTGGTTGGGCTCGGCAACCTCGGGCAGGCGTACGCCTGGATATTGGCATGTCTTCCCTACCCTGATCCCAACTCTATTGAAATAGTACTTCAGGACTTCGATGATATTGCCGAGTCCAATGACAGCACATCGTTGTTGTCTACTTTATTTAATGTTGGCCAGAAAAAGACCCGTGTGGTTGCTGAGTGGCTGGAGAACAGAGATTTCCGGACATTAATTGAGGAGCGTCGCTTCGGTAAATGGATTCAACGATCACCGCATGAACCTGGTGTTGGCCTATGGGGTGTCGACAATGCAGTTGCACGTATGGCGATTGATGAAGTGGGATTTGATCTCGTCGTCGAGGCTGGGTTGGGGGCTGGGCCAGGCGGCTTTCGAAACTTTTCCCTTCATACTTTCCCAGCATCGAGACCCTCAGCGCAAGTATGGTCGCGACATTTATCAAGCCCGGACCTCGACGTTTCTGAAGCGGCTGCCTATAGCACTATGAAGAAACGAGGTATGGATGAGTGCGGGCTTGCCCAGCTGGCATCACGCACTGTCGGTGTTCCATTCGTTGGACTTACCGCTGGTGTTTTCGTAATTGCAGAACTTCTGCGTAGGCTGCATGGAGGTTCAGGGTATGAACAGCTCTCAGGATCACTTCTATCGGTTGAGGATATTGAATCTATCTCAGCAAAAACGATGCCCTATGCCTGGGGTCATGTCCCGTGTGTAGTCGACGCTTAGGTAGAAATTGACGGGGCATTGCACAGCACGTGAATACACTCGGAAACTACCTGCCAATCACACTGGTGGTCCGAACGCATCGTAAATGGAACGTCGCGCGACCGATTTATGGCCAGAAGAATGTACAGAATGTTGAATTGCACCTAATATTGACTTCCTCGTCCCCGGTATTTACAGTAAATATTGGCCCACGTGTAGCCATTACCTGCCTAACTGTAAATTGGCACGTAGTTTCGGAGCCGTTCTGCGCACTAACTCTTTGTAATAACGGTAGTCAGCCTGGTCAAAATTGTATGCTGATTCACACCCCAAGGTCATTTTCCATCGATTATACTTCTTGTGGTGTAGAATAGTGATGAGACAAGTTAACAATGACCTTCACTCGGATAATCGGATGTCCGATGATCGTTCGTATCCTAGATTCACATGGAGCAATCGATGAACCATATAAAAAGGATCCTTTCGTTTATTAAGGCTGGTGGTATCTTTTTGGGGACGATCGTGGGTGTGCTCGCATCAACCGACAAATCGGAAACCAGCGATCGACCACTGGGTGACGGTTCGGACCTTTTAGGTGACTACAATTTCCGGACTGGACGAACCGATTCAGGTGCAGATCCAGACGGCTGGTATGAAGATGACATGTAGCAGCGTCTTATCTCTTTATTCCCTTAGAGATTGCCGCCTTACCGATATTACCTCCCTGCCGTCCTGCATCATCAGCCGGTCGCGCTAACGGTGAAGTTGCTGTTGTAATAGAGCGCCCTATGCTCACCCCCGCCCACGCCATCATCCCGCTCCACAGCAAAGGCAGGCCGAGGTACAGACTTGTCGTAATCATGTTGAGCATCATCCGTTTAATGTCGTGCTCTCCGGGATTGGCGAAGATCTGCAGGAAGATGTTGACGTCCGGGTACATTGATAGGATGAGGTTCTGATCCACCCACAGTGCGAGGTACCAGAGCACGCTCCAGAACTTGACGGTGAAGATGGCCATGGCGCCGATCACCATCATGGAAATGGAATAACGCGATAGCACTACGACCATGGGAAGCAAGGCATAGATACCGAGCAAGAGCACGGCCTGCATCATGGGAAGTGCCTGCAAAATGGCGGTCATGGTTACCGAAAACATGGCAGATGCGGTGACCACACCGCCTGCGGCCAGGCCACCTTTGACGAAGTTCTCGGCGGTGCTCAGCAGTCCCGTGCTACCGGAATTGTTTGCCACAAGGTCATTGTTCGACCAGCTCGGCGGAGAGTTGCTGAGCACAGTCCTGGCAACAGCGTCGTTCTGCTTCTCGCTGGCCAGCGCTGGTGCAATAGCGACGACGAGGCTTGAAAATCCGGCGGATGTTGCATCGGCCTCGTTTATCAGCTTTTTTCTTAGACCAATCGAACTATCTTCCCACCATTGTTTGCAATAGGGCTTGCCCCAGGTGGGCGGAGCGGCTGGATTGTATTCAGTGTCGCGCGCCGCATTGTAGGCCCAGCCCGAGACCTGCATGGCCGGTCGTAGGGTGTCGTAGTACCCAGGCGTGCCACGATAGACATGCGAGCCCATCCAGTCCGGATCATCAGGCCCGTAGGTATTCAACAGGGCGTTGACCACAGCCGTTGCCGGCCTCCCGGCCTGGTATTTCGAGCGCGCCGGGATGTAGCACTGGCTGAAAAAATCACTGACTTCCTGTCGCAGACGCGGATCCGCAATAGTGGCCAGACGGGCCTGCTGTTCATAGGTACGCATATCGGCTGCAGTGGGTAGCCCTTCAACCACCGCGTGATTCAAACCTGACGTCATGGCCAGTACCGCATACCACCAAACCGGGATGTTCACCGTCGCTGGTGAACCCGTAAACCCGGTCGTGCCGTAGGTACTCTGGGATGCGGCAACTGTCGCCGTGGTGGGTGTGGGGTTGATCAAGGTCGGCGGCGGTGTGTAGCTGAGCGTGCCGGAGTTCAATGGTGTCAGCGCGGCCGGTTGCCCGGCCAGTACCACCACCAATAACGCGATGAAAAGCTCCAGCTCCATGCGGCGCAGCGACAGCCCGGTGGCGGTGCCGAACTCGCCTCCTTCGGCCGGCTCCCGCCAGTTGTCGATGAGGATACCGAGAAAGGGCAGGAACACGATGCCCGTTCCCATTAGCACATCCCAAAGAATGCCGTAGAAGGCCCAGCCGAACAGGGTAGTAAACAGTTCGAGATAGCTGTCGACCGTCATGCACTTGCTCCCTGCAATGCGGACAGGAACCGGTCCAGAAGGTTCTGACCGAGCATCAGTTCGATCACGACTAGCCATGTTACTATTCGCCAACGCAGGGATAGCAATCGCGCCGCCTCCGCCTCTTTCACGCGTCCCCATCGATGGAGTCCTCGTGTAATCGCCTGCCATGACAATGCCACCAGGCCGATCACCAAAAATCGGATTGTGGTGAAGGCGGGCTTCAGCACATCAATCCGGATTTGGATCGCAGCGACAGATGACGTTTGCACCGATTGCCAGAGGAAGGCGCCAATGCCCAATGCCAGCCCGAATGCCAGCAGTGACAACATTACGAACCAGCGTCTGCGCATCGTAAATCCGTTACGGAACACGACCATTGCTCAAAGGCCGGGGATCGATCGTCGGCACCGTGGGCGTGTTCAAAGATGCCTGGCGTCGTGCCGCTGCGCGCTTGAGCAGCATGATCACGGTATCGGAGACAACTTCCTTGCGTACCCTGGTCTCGAACAGGAGGTTCTCGATTTCCTTATCCAGTTCGGCAATGGATGTGTCGGCATGCTCGCGGGCCACTTCTGTTGCGTATACCTCCGGCACCTGTCGACCTGTGAGTAACAACCGCCGGGCGAACAGGGCCTTTTCCACCGTACGCGCGGTACTAATTTCTGACACCAGTCGGCCCATGATCAGACTCTGCTCGGAGGCCGGCATCTCCCGAATTGCTTCGATGACCTGGCGAGTGATGGCAACACCGGGGGCGGTAATCTTCTCCAGATTGGAAAGTGTCAGTGGCGTTACACCGCCGACCAGTTTCTGGAGTTCCACTGCCACCTTGCTCGCCTCCAGGTAGAGATTCGGCAACAGGCCGGTACCGGGAATACTGTCCTTGCGACATGTATCGCAGGTAGTCACGATATTCTCGCCCACCACATCCACGACCCAGTTTCTAGCATCGGTGGGTGTGGCCCAGATCTTGGACAACCGGGTTGTCGAAGTCGGCGGTACCGGTCCCGTCGCAGTAACGAGCCGATTCATATTGATGTTGTAGCCGGCCTTGACGATATCGCCGGTGAACTCCAGGAACGGCTGACCCGAACCACCGGCCTGGCCACCGATCCACGGGACACCATTGTTTCCGTTGGATGTCTCGACCGCAGTCTTCGCAGTCACGGCGTCGTTGCCACCGATCCCCATCTGGACCTTCCAGTCGTTACCCTTGGACAAGGCGATGAGATCGGCATAGGGATTCTTGCCCTGGGCGATCTCGGCTTCCATCTGCTCGCAAGACTTGGTGGCGAGTTGCATGGTCTCCTCGGCCTGCAACAGCGCGTTCTGGAACATGTCGTAGAGCCCGGGGTTGGCCCTTTGCAGAATGAGCGCCGGCAGGGACGCTATGGCGGCACTCGCCGCGGCGGACATGGCGTTCATCATGTTGTCGAGACCTGAGCCGATGTTGTTCAGCGTGTTGGTGACCGCTGCAACGGGATCAAACTTGCCACAGCTGTAACCGAGTCCGAGTTGCGCCGAACCACCCAGGGTCACCGAGACCACCGAGGGATTGGCCGGTGCCGAGACCGGTTCCGCACCGCCGATCTCGTAGTACCAGAGGCTGTCTTCCGTCGGTGCCTTGGTGGCAGCATAGGCGCTGCTCCATAACATAAGGACAATCAGTACCAACGCACACGCGTTCCGTGGATTGAACTGTGAGGATTCGGATGTTGTAGTCATTGTATTACCGTGTTTTTTCTTCATGGGGGATAAGCAATCCAGTCGATAGAAAACAGATAGAACTGCCCGCGCCGCTGGCAGCATTTATAGGGTCGCCAAAGATTCCAGACATAGTCGCCCCCGCTGTCGACCCGGCCTCCACCCCAGCCTGTCAGGCTAGCCAGATCATTCGTGCCAAAGACGTTACAGCTCGACTCGTTACGCGGAACCATCATCTGCCAGGTTCCGGTGCGGTGATCCTTCTCCATCAGTGGGCCCGGTGGCCAGACCTTTTGGCCCGAAGACGATGACCCGGTGACTGGAAAGTACACATGCGGCTGCCCCGTGCGGGTCACGATATCGCCGGCCCGCTGCGCATTGATGGCCGCAGCCTTGGGTTCCTCCGCTTGTGTGGTCCAGCCGGTACGTGGATACACCCCGCCCCAGGTCTGCAACGGCCAGGTACCGATCTCACGCAACCCAGGAATGAAACTCGCAGGATAGAAGATCTCCGGCACCTCCTGGCGCCAGGACAGCGCATCGAGTCCGGACTGGAAATAAGGAACGAAAGATGTGGTCTGCGACTGACACAAAAGGCCCACACCGGACACGATACCGGAGAGTGAACTGAGCGGATGACCGATGGCATCGGTCTCCCGGAAGATCAGATTCTTGTGGTCGCGCTTATTGGAGGTTCCTTCAGTACGATTACCAGCGCTTCCGATGGGCACCGGCAACAATGAACCGAGCAATCCATTAGCCGCTGCCTTCTGTGCAAGACCCAGCGTCGCCCGGATCCCTACCCATGGGTTACCACCCAGTTCGTTGTAGCTACTAATCACCAAGTCCGGGTTGTAGTGCCCAACCTTGAGCGAGGTCCTGACTCTGCAACCAAACAACGAACAGCGCAGCCAGAAACACGTTCCGATTGGCATCCACTGCATACAGGAAAAAGCAGCCGCCGTAGTCTTGGCAACGATCTCCGTTGTCGTGATGGAACCCGCAATTCCAGAATGCGGCATCGTCAGCAACGCAGCTAAACAAAGTGACAGGAACCTATACCCTCTCATCGCTTCCGACCCTCCCGCCACTGCTGATACCGATGTAGCGCTTCGCGGATGTTGGCCACTCCATAAATCACAACTTCGCCATCAAACACGATGGCTGGATAGCGATCGATGCCGTATTGCATTGCCTTTGCCAATCCCATAGCCGCATGCTGCATCTGTGTGCGGCCCGCCTCATCCAATTGCTGGATGCGTTGCAGAACAATGCGTTTGGATTGCTCGGGATCGGCTGTAAGACCTTTGGACAGCCTCGCCTCGATACGCTGGATGCCATCCAACTCGTAGACGTGGAGTTCGCTCTCCCTGTAATCCGGTTGCCGATCTATAGCGACCTCACCAGAGACAGGCAATTCAGCCGTGGTGAATATCTCGACAAGGTAGGGATGCACCACAACACGCTGAGCCGCTTGTGCAACATTGCTGGTGAAGATCACCAGAACAAGCAGCATCGGAAAGATGAAGCGAATTGAATGTGTATTCCCAATCATTCCTACAATGGCCCACTGATAATATGATGGGCTATCGTGGCTCACCTGACAGACACACGGAATAGAAAACTCATTCAATGTGTGGTGTGGTTTTTTTGCTTTAGCTAGCTTAGTATGTGGAGCGAATTGCTGGGAATAGCCAGGAGGAGTTGATCACCATAGTTTGTTTAAGACAATTTTTACACATCCCAGTGCGGATCAAATGATTGAATAATAAATTAAACGAGGTTATCCTCAGTTTTTAGAAATATTATGAAAACCAAACCACCTTTCCATATTGTCCAATTATCAGATCTCCATCTTACACCGACTGATAGTGTGTCAAGATCAGAGCCTGACATCCTCGGCGCGCTAAAGGGCATGAATTCCAATTTCAGGAAACTTATATGTACTAGCCAAATATCAAACGCAAATTTAATTCTAGTTAGTGCCCATCCATAAACCCATAACCAACTGAGCCACAAGGAAAAATTACTATAAAAGATAAAAAAATCCTCTTGATTGTGTTAAATTTAATGTGTGAAAAAAAACAAACAAACCAAGAGGATTTAGCATGCGAGAAACCCGCGACGCTCAAGTAAGTATATTCGAAAGTTACTCAAAACACGAATTTGGTGCTGGACTTGAAACATTGTCCCGCCTCCTGGATGAACACCCCGAGATACTGTCTCTGATCGAACCAGACTTAATAGACAAGACACGTAAAAAGGTTGGGCGATGTGGTTTAACGGTTGAAAGTATCTTCAGGTGTTTATTGTTGAAGCAACAACTAGGTGTCAGCTATGAGCAGCTTGCTTTTCATTTGTCTGATTCTATGAGCTACCGAACGTTCACGCGACTGCCGAGTCATTTGTCACCCGGCAAATCGACATTACAGTCGACAATCAGAAGCATTAAACCCGAAACATTAGAACAAGTTCACCGTATGCTATCCGTAAACTGGCTTAAAAAAGGTAAACTATCACTGGGAAAATTACGCATAGATAGCACGGTTGTTGCGAGCAATATCACACCGCCCAGTGACAGTCAGCTACTGAATGATTGCATACGCGTCTTGAGCCGATACTTAGCCAAGAGTCGTGATGTAACAGGAAAAAAGCTCCGCTTTACCGACCAGAGAAAGCCGTCTAAATCATTGGCGTTTCAAATATTCAATGCGAAAAACACTATAAAAGAAGCACTTTACCCGGATCTGCTGAAATTAATCAGCGTTGTGTTAAAGCAAGTTGAAAGAGGTCTTCAGCAGGTTGGCGATATGGCTATCGACACCGGGTCTCAGCAGAAATGGATGAGTGAAGTCGAGCATTATAGAGACCTTGCGCT
>VAPH01063444.1_pt1 | contig 14643 bp, 12 predicted proteins | sample 3393861 | NCBI WGS metagenome assembly VAPH01 (sample SAMN08290439, study PRJNA428436) | hydrothermal vent metagenome | isolation source: Deep-sea hydrothermal vent chimney | place: Atlantic Ocean: South-mid Altantic Ridge | reverse complement strand
ATTCTTTCAAATGAAACAGGATTTTTTGTAATAAATACAATAGAATTTGGTCTGTTAACTTCTGTGAATCTATTGTAATACGATGCCAATGGATTAGGAATATGGATCACAAATGTATTTTTGATCTTATTTCTTTCAATCGGACTTATATTTTCCTGAATAGTAATTTTACCTAGTAATTCTCGAATTTGCATAGATTTCTATTTTGTCGGTTAATGTTGAGTTAATTTGTTTAAAAATACAAATATTTAAATTCAAATAATAATTTTTTTTAAATTTGTTATGCGTGCATAGTATTTTTTTATATCTTTGAGGTATGGAAAAGGAAAAAACCATTGATCATGCTTTAAGGGCAACTTGGCAGGCAGTATCTAAAATTTATAATGAGCAAGCTGCTAAACACGAGAGTACCATGGCTGTGGCAATGGTCTTGTTATATATAGATTTTGATCAAGGCACTCCATCAACTGCTTTAGGTCCATCCATGGGAATGGAAGCTACAAGTTTATCGAGAATATTAAAAAATATGGAAGATAAAGGTTTGATTTATAGAGAGAAAAATCCGGAAGATGGAAGAAGTGTATTTATAAAATTGACAGAATTTGGAAAAGAAAAGCGAGAAGTATCCAAGTTATCCGTATTCCGATTTAACCAAACAATAAAAAATAATATATCAGAAGATAAAATAAATCATTTTTTTGAAGTAACCGATTTGATTAACCAATTAATTAATCAAAGGGCTATTTTTAATAATGAATAATAAATTTTATTAAATTACCTAATTCATGAAAAAAAGACATATCAAAAAAATTGCAGTAATTGGCTCAGGTATTATGGGTTCAGGTATTGCTTGTCACTTTGCCAATATTGGTGTTGAAGTTTTACTGCTAGACATTGTTCCCCGAGAATTAAACAAACAAGAAGAGACTAAAGGTTTAACCTTAGATAATAAAATAGTAAGAAACCGCATTGTAAACGAAAGTTTAAGAGCTTCATTAAAATCAAAGCCCTCTCCTATCTATGACCAGAAATTCGCCGCCCGTATATCTACAGGAAATTTGGAAGACGATTTACATAAAATCAAAGATGTCGATTGGATAATAGAAGTTGTTGTTGAAAGATTAGATATTAAAAAACAAGTTTTCGAAAATATTGAAAAGTATCGTAAGTCAGGAACATTAATTACTTCAAACACTTCCGGTATACCGATTAAATATATGAATGAAGGTCGAAGTGAAGATTTTCAAAAGAATTTTGCCGTAACACACTTTTTTAATCCACCGAGATATTTAAAATTGTTCGAGGTCGTACCAGGTCCTAATTGTGATCAAGAGGTAACTGACTTTTTAATGATGTATGGAGAAAAATATTTAGGTAAAACGTCGGTTTTAGCAAAAGATACTCCTGCTTTTATAGGTAATCGGATTGGAATTTTCGGAATAATGAGTTTATTTCACACTGTTACAGAACTGGGGTTAACCGTCGAAGAAGTTGACAAACTTACAGGTCCGGTAATTGGTAGGCCAAAATCTGCAACTTTTAGAACTGTTGATGTAGTTGGTTTAGATACCTTGGTGCACACTTCAAATGGTGTAGCCCAAAATGCTCCCGATGATGAAATGCATGATACTTTTGTTATTCCTGATTTTATCAATAAAATGATGGAGAATAAATGGTTAGGAAGTAAGACAAAACAGGGGTTTTATAAAAAATCAATTGATAGTAAAGGGAAAAAGCAAATATTAGTCTTAGACCTCAATACCCTTGAATATAGAGAGGCAGAAAAAGTGAAGTTTTCTACTCTAGGAATGACCAGAACTATTGACAATGTTATTGATAGATTCAAGGTTCTGATAAAAGGTAAAGATAAAGCAGGAGAATTTTATAGAAAAACCTTTTCTGCTATGTTTCAATATGCTTCTAATCGCATTCCCGAAATTTCGGATGAACTTTATAGAATTGATGACGCTATGAAAGCAGGTTATGGATGGGAACATGGTCCGTTTCAAATTTGGGATGCCATTGGTGTGGAAACTGGAATTGAAATGATGAAAAAAGAAGGATATTCTCCAAACAAATGGGTTACTGAGATGTTACAAAAAGGTGAATCATCTTTTTATTCGGTTAAAGAAGGAGAAAAATATTTTTATGATATCTCCTCTAAATTACTGTCTAAAATTCCCGGACAAGATGCGTTTATTATTCTGGATAATATCAGAGAAGCAAAATCTATTTGGAAAAATAATGAAGCTTCAATTCAACATTTAGGTGATGGAGTCTTAAACATTGAATTTCAATCTAAAATGAATACTATTGGAGGCGGTGTATTAGAAGCTATAAACAAAGGAATTGATCTGGCAGAACAAGAATATGAAGCGGTTATTTTAGGTAATCAGGCAACAAATTTTTCGGTTGGTGCTAATTTAGCAATGGCATTTATGCTTGCTGTAGAACAAGAATATGATGAACTGGCGATGGCAACCAAAATTTTTCAGGACACTGTTATGCGTTTACGCTACTCGTCAGTACCAACTTTGATCACTCCCCGAGGTATGACATTTGGAGGAGCATGTGAAATGAGTATGCATGTAGATAAAGTTGTAGCTGCGGCTGAAACTTATACAGGCTTAGTGGAATTTGGTGTAGGTATTATTCCAGCAGGTGCAGGAACAAAGGAAATGACCAAAAGAGTGGCAGACCTTTGGGTAAAGGATGATGTAAAATTGAACAGATTGCGCGACGCTTTTATCAATATTGCCATGGCCAAGGTAGCCACTTCTGCACATGAAGCATATGATTATGGTTATTACCAAAAAGGAAAAGATATTGTTGTAGTAAACGCTGACAGACAGATTGCCACTGCAAAACAATATGCTATTCAAATGTTGGAAGATGGTTATACCAAACCGGCTCCACAAAAAGTAAAGGTACTCGGACAACAAGCGTTAGGTATGTTTATGGTTGGAACGGATAGTTTAAAAGAAGGCAGATATGCGTCAGATCACGATAAAAAAATAGCCAATAAATTAGGTTATATCATGGCAGGTGGTAATTTATCAGAACCAACTGAGGTGAGCGAGCAATATTTATTGGACCTTGAACGCGAAGCTATTTTATCTCTGCTAACAGAGAGAAAAACACTAGAGAGAATTGAGCATACCTTAAAAACTGGTAAACCATTACGAAATTAGTTTGTAGTTATGATTAACTATCAACAATAAAAAATACACGAGTAAACAAAGAAACAAATCCAAAAAAAATGAAAACAGCATATATAGTACAAGGATTTAGAACCGCAGTTGGTAAAGCACATAGAGGTGTTTTTAGATTTAAACGACCAGATGAATTAGCTGCAGAAACCATTGAGCATTTATTAAAAAATGTACCTCAATTAGATAAAAAACGTATTGACGATGTAATAGTCGGTAATGCCATGCCTGAGTCAGAACAAGGACTTAATATGGGACGATTGGTATCATTAATGGGTTTAAAGACCAATGATGTTGCCGGTGTTACGGTGAACAGATACTGTGCTTCAGGCTTAGAAACTATTAGTATTGCTACTGCAAAAATCCAATCAGGTATGGCAGATTGTATCATTGCCGGTGGTGTTGAAAGCATGAGTTATATTCCCTCAGGTGGATATCGACCGGTACCTAATTATAAATCGGTTAATGAAGGCCATGAAGACTATTATTGGGGAATGGGATTGACAGCTGAAGCAGTTGCACGAAAATATAAAGTGTCTCGTGAAGATCAGGATGAATTTTCATACAATTCGCATATGAAATCATTAAAGGCAATAGATAATGGAACCTTTAAAGATGATATCGCTTCTATAACTGTTGAACAAATATACTTAGATCAAAAAGGTAAAAAGCAAACCAAAGAATATATTGTTGATACAGATGAAGGACCGAGACGTGATACATCAAAAGAAGCATTGGCAAGACTTCGTCCTGTATTCGCCAACAATGGAAGTGTGACTGCTGGAAACTCATCACAAATGAGTGATGGTGCTGCATTTGTATTGGTAATGAATGAGGATATGGTTAAAGAGCTGAATTTAGAACCAATTGCAAGGTTGGTTTCTTTCGCAGCAGTGGGTGTAGATCCTAAAATAATGGGAATTGGCCCTGTTAAGGCTATTCCAAAGGCAATAGAACGTGCTGGCCTAAAACAAAACGATATTGAACTATTCGAATTAAATGAAGCTTTTGCTTCTCAATCAGTTGCGGTTTTACGCGAACTCAATATCGATCAAGATATTGTAAATGTAAATGGGGGAGCGATATCTTTAGGTCATCCTTTAGGATGTACAGGAGCTAAACTTTCTGTACAATTATTTAATGAAATGCGCAGAAGGAAAAATAAGTATGGAATGGTAACAATGTGTGTAGGAACAGGTCAGGGAGCAGCAGGAATTTATGAATTTCTTTCTTAATGTTAAAAATAGAACAGAGAAAAGAGAATAGAGAGATTCTAACGGAGACTGAAATTCTAATTGAATAATAACAGAATTATTAATAACAAATTACGAAAATACATTAATATTTAATATACCAAATAAACTTGAAGATAAAACTGAGTTTCAAAGAATGACCATGCGTTTTACAAATGAAATAGGTGAATAATATTATTTTTTCAATTAATTTTTCATTTTTTTTCTCTATTCTCTTTTCTTTCTTCTTTTAAAAATACTATATCATGAGCGCAGAAACAACAAACAACGAACTATTAAGAGGTGGGCAATTTCTAGTAAAAGAAATAAATTGTGAAGACCTATTCACTCCGGAAGATTTTTCAGAGGAGCAAAAAATGATGAAAGATTCTGTAAAAGAGTTTGTAGATAGAGAGATTTGGCCCAAGAAAGCACGCTTTGAACAAAAAGATTATGCACTAACCGAAGAATTAATGCGTAAGGCCGGAGAATTAGGCTTTTTAGGAGTGGCAGTACCTGAAGAATATGAAGGTTTAGGTATGGGTTTCGTTTCAACAATGTTAGTATGTGACTATATTTCGGGTGCAACAGGTTCTTTTAGCACTGCCTTTGGAGCACATACCGGAATTGGTACCATGCCTATTACTTTATATGGTACAGAAGAACAAAAGAAAAAATATATCCCAAAATTAGCAACAGGAGAATGGTTTGGTTCTTATTGTTTAACAGAACCAAGCGCCGGTAGTGATGCAAATTCAGGAAAAACCAAAGCTGTTTTATCTGATGATGGTAAATATTACAGTATAACCGGACAAAAAATGTGGATCTCTAACGCAGGTTTTTGCAATTTAATGATCGTGTTTGCTAGAATTGAAGATGACAAGAATATAACCAGTTTTATTGTTGAATACGATTCCGAAAATCCTAATGGAATAACTATGGGCGAAGAGGAACATAAATTAGGCATTCGATCTTCGTCTACTCGTCAAGTTTTCTATAATGAAACCAAAGTACCTGTTGAAAATATGCTTTCAGAAAGAGGCAATGGCTTTAAAATTGCTATGAATGCCCTAAATATTGGAAGAATAAAATTGGCCGCTGGTTGTTTAGACGCCCAGCGCAGAGTGATTACAGAATCAATAAAATATGCAAATGAACGGGTACAATTTAATACTCCGATTGCAAAATTTGGAGCAATCCGATTGAAATTTGCTGAAATGGCTACTAAATGCTGGGTAGGAGAAACTGCGAGTTACAGAGCCGCTAAAAATATTGAAGATAGAATTGCTTTGCGAAAAGAGAACGGAAAAGATACAGAACAGGAGGCCGAATTAAAGGGTGTGGAAGAATATGCCATCGAATGTTCTATTCTTAAAGTTGCTGTTTCTGAACATACACAAGATTGTACGGATGAGGGAATACAAATATTCGGAGGTATGGGATTTTCTGAAGATACACCGATGGAATCTGCTTGGAGAGATGCTAGAATTGCAAGAATTTATGAAGGTACAAATGAGATAAATAGAATGCTGAGTATTGGCATGTTAATCAAAAAAGCAATGAAAGGTCATGTTGATGTATTAACACCGGCTAGTGCAGTTGCAAAGGAATTAACAGGAATTCCATCACTTGAAAAACCTGATTATTCAGTTTTATTTGCTGAAGAAAAAATAATTATTAAAAATCTTAAAAAATTATTTTTAATGGTTTCCGGTACTGCATTACAAAAATACGGTGAAGAAATTGAGCATCACCAGCAATTGATGTTAGCAGCATCAGATATTTTAATTCAAATATATTTGGCAGAATCAGCTATTTTACGCGCAGAAAAGTTAGCTAAGAAAGAAGGAGAAGAAAAAGTAAAAGAACAAATTGCTATGGCTAAATTAAATCTATTCAATGCTATTGATGTGATAGAAACGGCTGGTAAACATTCGATAATTTCTTTTACAGAAGGTGATGAACAACGCATGATGTTAATGGGATTAAAAAGATACACTAAATATGTTAACATGCCTAATATTATAGAGCTTAGAAATATCATAGCGAATAAGATTACGGAAGAAAATAAATATTGCTTTTAACATCTGACTTATGATCATTGTATAAAAAAATCCTGTTTTATGCGGGATTTTTTTATACAATAAATTAGCTATATATTTGTGTTTAAATAGCTTAAATTTTTTGTACATGCATCGCAAATTAATCCCCTCAATTTTGATGCTTCTTTTTTGTATTTCCATATATTCACAAGAAGCCACTGAAATATATTTATTCGATCTGATTCAAACGGATAACTCTTTTACGATTAAAAATCCAATTAATATTTCTAATAATGAAGGATATGACAATCAGCCCAGTTTTACTGAGGATGGTCGTTCAATTTTATTTTCTTCATCAAGAAATGGACAAACTGACATAGCAAGATATGAAATGTTTGACAATTATAGAATTTGGATTACCAATACCGAGGCCAATGAATACTCCCCTATTTCATACCCCGGTAAAAAGAAATATTTTACAAGTGTAAGATTAGATGAAGATGGAATCCAGTTACTTTATAAATACGCTTACAAGAATAAACCGCCAGAAGTACTAATTCCTGATTTAAAAGTTGGTTATTATTTATGGTATACAAATAAATCAGTAATAAGTTTTGTAATTGGTGACGTGGAGACTTTAGAAGTTTCCAATTTTAAATTTAAAATAAGATACCCCATTCAAAGTAATATAGGCAGATCACTAAATAAAATTCCAATCCGATTAAGCATTGGAGAAAATCTAATAAGTTTTATCAGTAAAAATCTTGAAACTCCTGAGATATACGCAATAAATCCTCTGAATAGTGAAACATTGTACCTTACGGATGCACTTGATGGATCGGAAGATCTAACATGGACCCTTGATGGTAGTATTTTAATGGGAAAAGGAAATAAAATTTATAAATTCAAACCTGATCAGGATAAAGAGTGGCAAGAAATTTCTATTGAAAGTAAGCTTCCTGTTGCCAAAATAACAAGATTAGTAGTGAGTCCGAACGGAAATAAAATTGCAGTAGTGGTTAAAGAGTAGAAAATTAATACCCCCAAACAAATTTTTCCCTTTTAGTTTCACCTTTTTGTTTTGAATCTACCCTAGTTTTTGTAATTTTGAAAAAAATAGTTTATATGTTAAAAATAGGGGTTTTGGGCGCCGGTCATCTTGGCAAAATTCATCTAAAATTATTGCAACAATCTCAAAAATATGAATTAATTGGATTTTATGATCCAGTAAAAGAAAATGCTATAAAAGTTGCTAAAGAATTTGGCTATAAAATTTTTGATACTATAGAAGAATTAATTTCGAATGTAGAAGTTGTTGATATCGTAACTCCAACATTAAACCATTTTGATTGTGCAAAATTAGCGATAGAAAATGGCAAACATGTTTTTTTAGAAAAGCCAATAACCAAAACATTATTAGAGGCTGAAAAACTTCGTGATCTCATAAAAGACCATAAAGTAAAAGGTCAGGTTGGTCATGTAGAAAGGTTTAATCCTGCTTTTACTGCCGTAAACGACAAGATCGAAAACCCAATGTTTATAGAGTGTCATAGATTAGCAGAATTTAATCCAAGAGGCACAGATGTCCCTGTAGTGTTGGATTTGATGATTCATGATATTGATATTATTTTAAGCGTCGTTCAATCTAAAGTAAAAAACATCAATGCAAGTGGCGTATCTGTAATAAGTGAAACTCCTGATATAGCCAATGCCCGAATTGAATTTGAAAATGGTTGTGTTGCTAACTTAACAGCGAGCCGGATTTCGATGAAAAATATGCGCAAATCTCGATTTTTTCAGAAAGATGCTTATATTTCTGTAGATTTTTTAGATAAGAAAAGTGAAGTAGTTAAAATGAAAGATGTACCGGAAAATCCGGATGAATTTGCCATGATTTTGCAAAATGCGGAAGGAATGAAAAAGCAAATTTATTTTGAAAATCCGAAAATTCAACAAAATAATGCTATTTTAGATGAATTGGAATCATTTGCCGATTCAATTAATAATAATACAACTCCTGTTGTATCCCTGTATCAGGGTACCGAAGCCTTAAGGGTTGCACAACAAATAATTGATAAATTCTAATAATTATGAAACCTAAAGTTACAACGGAACACCATAAAGGTCAAGCAACAATTTTTAAAAACCCAATATTAGAAAAATTAACCAAAACAGATTTAACATCCAATGTGATTGTATATGGCATTATCGTTTTAATTTTATTGTACGTAGGGATATTTATTAAAAAAATCCCATTGTTAACCTTTATTAGTATATTCGTTTTTGCTCTTTTCTTTTGGACTTTGGCAGAATATATTTTACACCGGTATTTATTTCATTGGATATCAGAAAGTAAATTGATTCAACGCTTTCATTTTATCATGCATGGCTCTCATCATTTGTTTCCAAAAGATACGGATAGAATACTAATGCCACCCGTACCCGGTATAATTATGGCTACTGTTTTATTTGGTGTTTTTTATGTAATTTTTAGCATAATAGGCATGCCTTTGTATACCTGGGCCTTTTTTCCTGGTTTTTTCTTGGGTTATTTATTGTATTCTTTTTTGCACAGGGCGACACATGTAAATAAACCTCCGAAAAAATTCAAATTCCTTTGGAGACACCATAGTTTACATCATTTTAAGTATCCTGATAAAGCATTTGGTGTATCCACTACTTTTTGGGATAAGGTTTTTGGTACTATGCCACCCAATTAAAATTTATTAATTCAATTAAAAATGAAAAATATTTCTGTAATAGGTGCAGGGACAATGGGAAATGGTATTGCTCATGTTTTTGCTCAAAATGGATATCAAGTTAATTTAATTGATGTTTCGCAAAGTGCTTTAGATAAAGGACTTGCTACCATTTCAAAAAATTTAGACCGATTGGTAGCAAAGGAAAAAATTACGCAATCAATTAAAGATCAAACTATTATTAATATTTCTATTTTTACGTCTATCAAAGAAGGTGTTGAAAAAGCCGAACTAGTAATTGAAGCTGCTACAGAGAATATTGATTTAAAGCTAAAGATATTTAAAGAACTGGATAATTTAAGTCCGCAAAATGCTATTCTAGCTACCAATACATCTTCTATTTCTATCACAAAAATTGCTGCAGTTACAACTAGGCCTGAAAAAGTAATAGGAATGCATTTTATGAACCCAGTTCCTATAATGAAACTGGTTGAAATTATCAGAGGATATTCAACAACCGATGAAGTAACAGATACCATAATGGAACTTTCTAAGAAATTGAATAAAGTTCCGGTAGAAGTTAACGATTACCCGGGATTTATAGCTAATAGAATATTAATGCCAATGATAAACGAGGCTATCTATTCATTATATGAAAAAGTTGCCGGTGTGTATGAAATAGATACTGTCATGAAATTGGGTATGGCACATCCTATGGGTCCTTTACAATTAGCTGATTTTATAGGTCTTGATGTTTGTTTATCAATTTTAAAAGTTTTACAAGATGGATTTGGTAATCCGAAATATGCACCTTGTCCCTTACTGGTAAATATGGTAACTGCCGGTAAACTCGGAGTTAAATCCGGTGAGGGTTTTTACGATTACAGCAACAGTAAAAAGGCAGAAACCATAGCGAATCAATTTTCCAGAAATTAAAGGAATAAAAAAAGCTCCAATCGGAGCTTTTATTTTATAACCATCTTAAAAAATAGTCCATTAAGTCTTCTTTTAATTCATAATGCAATTTGATATAAGTTTTCATATCATCTCTTATAGAGGTTTGTTGATTTCTTAATCTTCCATCCAATTCTTCTGTTATATCAGAGGTTTCAATAATTCTTCTTTTCATTCGTATACGTTGTAACATTCTACCTATAACTTCTTTTTCACGAATAATTTTATTTTGAAATCCTTCCAGAGGTGCCATTGCATCAATTCCTAAATTCCTGCTAGCTATATCTTCTAATTTCCTTTCAAATTTTACCATTTCATCTCTATGAAACTTTAATTCTCTTTTCCAAATCTTTAAATTGAATTTTAGATCACTTAAATAAACTAATTTTATCTCCATCGCTTTAAAACATTTTAATTAATAATAGCATAAATTTCATAAAAAAAAATGAATTGACCATTGATAATTAACATTTTTTTTTACTAGCATAAAAAAACCCTGCAGTCGCAGGGTTTCAGATTAAATTTTGTGATTAGCCTTCTTTTTCATCTTCATCTTTGTCTTTGTCTTTATCTTTTTTGGTTTTATTCCAGATTTTAATTTCGTCATCCTTTGTCAGACCTGATATGATCTCTACATTTATACCATCCGAAATCCCTAATTCAATATCCTTTCTTTCAAATTTTTGATCACCGGTTTTAACTTCAACATAAGGCTTATCTGTTTCTTTATCAAATTTTAACAAAGCCTCACGGATTGATAAAACACTATCTTTTTGTTCTAATATTATTTCCGCATTAGCACTGTATCCTGCTCGAAGATAATAATCTTTATCCAGTTTCACATCTGCTTTAATTGTAAATTGAACTGCCCCATTCTCTTCTGTACCTTTAGGCGCGATAAAATTTAATTTTGCAGGAAATTTTTTGCCTTCAATTGCACCAAGTGAAATTTCCAATTCGGTATTGTTCTTAATTTTTCCCACTTCTGCTTCATCAACTTTTCCTTCAAATATCATTTTACTCATATCTGCAATGGAAGCAATAGTCGTACCATCATTAAAATTGTTGCTTTGTATAACTTGATTTCCAACTTTTACAGGAATTTCTAAAATTGTACCTGCAACTTCAGCTCTAATATTGGTATTCGCAATACCCGACTCACCGGTTGATCCTTTTTTAATTATGCGATAATCATTTTTAGCATTAATTAAATCTACCTTGGCTTGGTCGTATGTTAACTCAAGTGCTTCAAAATCTTTTTGTGAAATAACACCGCTAACGTATAGTTTTTTATTTCTGTCATATACTATTTTTGCATTATTTACATTCAATTCAGCTTTAGCAACTCGACTCTTTGCTGCACTTAATGCCTGTTCATTTGGTACCACTCTAATTTGAGCAATTAGATCGCCTTTTTTAACGAAAGCTCCTTCCTCTAAATATATTTTATCAATAATACCTGAAATTTGTGGTTTTATTTCAATTTCTTCTAAGGGAGTAACTTTTCCGGTGGCAACCGTTTTCTTTACGATATTGGTTTTAAATGGCTTTTCAGTTTCATACTGGATTGGTGATTTACTGTTCATTTTTCCAAACCAAATCAATACTGCTATAAAAGCTATGCCAATTATTGAAAATATTATTATTTTTTTCATTTGTATAAATTATTTTATTAATTATGATATTTGATTAACTTTATTCTTCACTCAACGCTTCTATAGGTCTAATATTTATTGCTCTTTGTGCCGGAATCATTCCTATTAATGATCCTGATATTACCAGAACCAAAACGGCACCGAAAGCAATTGGAATATTTACAGTAGGGTTTGCAAAAGGGAAATCTGTGTCTTGGGTTGCAGCATTAATTATCATTAATACACCACCTGCAAAAATAATTCCCAAAATACCTGCCAATAGTGTTAAAAATACAGATTCCAGTATTATTTGACTTCTGATTGCCTTAGGTGTTGCCCCAATAGCTCTTCTAATACCTATTTCATTTGTTCGTTCTTTGACCGTTATTAATAATATACTTCCAATTGCAATAACCCCGGCAATTAGGGTTGCAATACCTACAAACCAGGTTAAAAATTTTATTCCTTTAACAAAACCCATAATTCTTCCAATCATTTCACCCAAATTAAAGGAACCAAAGGCTCTTTCATCATCTGGATCAACATTATGTCGACGTTTTAAGACACTTTTTACATTTTTTTCAACTTCTACTATATCAACATCATTATAACCTGCAATTACCATCCAACCAATATTATCACCTGTATTGTAAATTTTTCTATAGGTGCTAAAAGGAATATATATTGAGTCATCTCCTTCAAAACCCATACCTTGGTTTTGTCTGTAAATTCCTATCACTTCAAAAAAACTACCATTGACTTCAACATAATCTCCAATAATTTTATCGCCTTTTTCAAATAGATCATCCACAACTTTTTCTCCAATAACCGCAACCTTTCTTGCTGAATTGATATCATTTAAGTTTAAAAACCTGCCGTCAACCAACTTAACTTTTGAAACTTTGTCTAAAATCGGGTAATCACCAAATATTTTATAGGTTTTCATAGTGGTTTTTCGTTTTACCTGAGCAGGTGCTCCTCCAAAAACTCCACTTACATTTCGTGGTGCAACAAAAGCAATTTCAGGAATTTGCCTTTTAATTGCTTCTGCATCTTGTATTTTTAAACGAATTCTTTTTCCACGTTGAAATCCTTTATACGGTATACCGGTTCTTTGCCCCCATAAAAATATACTGTTGGTAGCTCTATCACTAAATGCTCTATTAAAACCATTTTCCATACCTCTAGAGGCTCCCAATAGAGTAATAAACAGAAATATCCCCCACATTACACCGATAACCGTAATCGCAGTACGCAATTTACTTTTCTTAATAGAATCGAATATTTCCTGCCAAGAATCTCTGTCAAAAATAAATTTCATTTTTATACTTTTTTATTCATCGTTTAAGGCAACTATTGGTTTTATTTTTGCCGCTCTTCTAGCCGGTATAAATCCAGCCAAAGCGCCAACAAAAATTAAAATAATTGTGGCCGTAATAATAGTCGACATATTTACTTGAGGGTCGGTTATAAAATATTCTTCTAATTTATCACCCATTCTATTCAAAACAAAAATAGCAGTTACTAAGCCTAAATATCCGGCTATAGCTGTTACAAAAATAGATTCTTGTAAAATAAGAGATACAATAGATCCCGGTGTTGCTCCTAAAGCTTTGCGAATTCCTAATTCTTTCGTTCGTTCTTTAACTACAAAAACCATAATATTTCCAATTCCGATAGCACCTGCAAAAAGAGTTCCAATACCAATAAAGAGTACGATTAGCTGCAAAACATTAGCAAACTGCATATTGGCTTCCACATTTTCAAAAATGGAGCGTACCCTAATACCACTTCTATCATCTTTAGCAACGAAGTGCTTTTCTTTTAGAAGTACCGACATATCTTTTACTAATTTTCTTGCTCCGGAAATTCCTAAGTCTAAATTATACGATACGTTTATTTGATCGATTTCATCTGTATTTTTATGAATCAATTGGGTTGTTGAAACCGGTAAATAAATTAATCGTTCTTCATTATCTCCACCTTCATCTCTAAATACTCCTACAATTCTGTAGTTTATGCCGTTTAAAATCAAAAATTTACCCAATGCATCTTCTTTCTTGAAAAGATCTTGGGCCACAAGTCTTCCAATAACTATACTTCTTGATTTATTCTTTATATCTCTATTGTTAATAAATCTTCCATCTGTAATAATTGTTTTTTCCAAAAATTGATGATCGGGGTGGACAGCCCTTGCAGTATAACTTCCTGACTCATTTTTGTACCTTGCAGCAACACTTTTTCTAATCCTTGCCGATATATATTCAATTTTATTTCCAAATTCCTTTTTAAGCAAAGCTATATCATCATTTTTAAATTGAATCTGCCGATTATCTTTAAAACCTTTGTACGCTTTTGAAGTTCTTCCAGGCCAAATAAAAATTACATTTTGTGCATCATCTTCAAAAAATGCTTCAAAAGTATTTTTCAAACCATTACCCATTCCATAGAGAACAGTAAATATAAAAATACCTAATAACACAGTAAAAGCACCCAAAAACGTTCTCATTTTATTTTTGCCAATGGATTGTGCAATTTCGCGCCAACGATCTATATCAAACATCTTTTTAGTTATTTTATTAAAATATCTAAGCTATTTTTACTTTTTCATCACTCATAATCAAACCATCTTTTAATCTAACAATTCTATCGGTCTGTTCGGCTATATCTTCTTCATGTGTTATTACAACAATTGTCATTCCTTCTTTATGTATTTTACTTAGCAATTCCATAACCTGTTTAGATGTTACCGAATCCAAGGCACCCGTTGGTTCATCTGCTAAAACTACTTTAGGATGAGTAACCAATGCACGGGCGATTGCAACTCGTTGTTTTTCACCACCGGAAAGTTCACCCGGTAAATGGTTGGCTCT
>VAPH01071259.1_pt1 | contig 14646 bp, 14 predicted proteins | sample 3393861 | NCBI WGS metagenome assembly VAPH01 (sample SAMN08290439, study PRJNA428436) | hydrothermal vent metagenome | isolation source: Deep-sea hydrothermal vent chimney | place: Atlantic Ocean: South-mid Altantic Ridge | reverse complement strand
TAAACATAATATCTTAAATCAATTTTCCTGGTTAAATACCTCGAACCTCCGGATCGATTCCTATTAATGGGTTCAGTCTTCCACCCTGTGGTTTAATACCTTTTATATTTGCATTAATTCAATGGTGTGCAAAGATAATAAATTATACAGTTTTTTTAGATGAATAGGTAGCGATGTTAACAAAGTTTAACTTTAGGATAAATAATCGATAAGATCTGAAATCATTTTAACACCTTTTTCCAATTGATCTTTTGTGATAAACTCATTAGCTCTATGTGCTTGATCAATGCTTCCAGGTCCGCAAATTACTGCTTCAAGTCCGGCATTTGAAAACTGCCCGGCTTCCGCCGCAAAGGCAACAGTACCAGTTAGGTTTTTACCGCTAAGTTTTTTAATTATTGGCACAATGCTAATATGTTCGGGTGTATCCAATGCAGGTACGGCGGGATGATCAAAAGTAAGTTCAATATTAAAACCTGGATTTATGTGTTTAAGGATTTCTATACGTTCTTTACAATATTCCAGAAACTCGTTTTTAATGTCTTCAACATTATCTTGTGGAATAATTCTTACATCCCAATAAAAAGTACATTTGTTTGCAATAACATTTGGTGCAACACCTCCGTTTATTTTTCCGATATGGATAGAAGTATGCGGAGGTGTAAAACGATCATCAATATGACCGGCTTCAATCAAAGAATCCATTTTATTATCTAGCCAGTTGATCAGCTTTGAAGCCTCGTGAATTGCACTGACCTCTTGTTTTATCATGCTACTATGACCTTCAGAACCATGAACAGTGGTTTTAAAAACACAAATCCCTTTTTGACCAACAATAGGCTGCATTAAAGTAGGTTCACCGATAATGGCATATTTTGGTTTTTCGTTATAGTGATTCAAAATATGGGCAATCAATTCCGGGGCACCGACACAACCGATTTCTTCATCATAAGAAAAGGCAAAATAAATAGGTTTTTTAAGGTTTGCGGAGGTCATTTTATTAAGATTAGTCAAACAACAAGCTAAAAAAGATTTCATATCACATGACCCTCTTCCGTATAGTTTTCCATCCGGTTTTTCTATAAGAACAAAGGGATCTGTATCCCATGATTGCCCTTCTACCGGAACAACATCCATATGCCCTGATAAAATAAAACCATCGTCAACCGGAGGTCCGATTCTACAGTGAATGGAAGCTTTGTTACCTTCTTTGTTAGGTACTAAAGTATATTCTATATCGTGTTCTTCGAGTAAAGATTGGATATATTTTACAATAGTAAGATTGGGCTGTCCACCTAAAATTGGGAAGCTAACTAATTCTTTAAGAATGTTTTGTGCTGTCATCGTGTCTAATTAAAAAATCTTTATGATTTAATTGCAAAATATTTTGAAAAGAAGGCCTGGTTTAATTAGTTTTCAGATTTCTCGAATTGAATAGAAGATGTATTGACACAATATCGTTTCCCTGTTGTTTCTTTAGGACCATCATCAAAAATATGCCCGAGATGGCCACCACAAGAATTACAGGTTATTTCAGTTCTAACCATTCCTTGACTTGCATCTAAAGTAAAATTTACAGCACCTTTTATTGCATCGTCAAATGAGGGCCAACCACAATGGGATTCATATTTTGTACCCGATTCAAACAATTGCGCTCCACAAGCAGCACAGTGGTAAGTTCCCTTTTTAAAATGTTTAGTATAACCGTAATCACCGGGTCTGTCGGTTCCTTTTTCACGCAACACATAGTACTGTTGATCGGTAAGTGTTTTTTTCCACTCCTCTTCTGATTTATTCACTTTAAAGTTTGTTTTTGATTTATCTTGCGCCATCAAGGTAAAGTTAAATATAATTAGGGTTATAATAAGTAATTTTTTCATTTTATAAAATCTATTATTCGTTGTATAATTACTGAATTTTTAAATATTTTATGATGGCCTAAACCATAGGTGATCAATAACTCGCCATATTTTAAATTTTGTCGGATTGCAATAGCGCTTCTTACATCAACATATTTATCCTGACTATCATGAATAACCAAGGTTGGTATACCTACTTTTTGAGCAACTTTTTGAGAAGAAAAACTATCTACTTTTGCTTTGTACTTTCTTTCAAAGTTGTCTTCTAATTTAGAAACAATAATTGGTTTTAATTCTATTTTTTTTACATAATATTTAAATATCTCGGGTATTGAATTATCGGCACCAATGGTAACAAGTTGGTTGATATTTAACCCAGTAGCTACTGAGTTCAGGAGAGACATACCCCCAAATGAATGTCCAATTGCAGCATCGAATGGACCATACTGTTTATTAACTTCATCAATGGTTTCAATAAATTCTGTAATAGAAGTTGTTTTACCGGTAGATAAACCATGGGCTGGACCATCAAACGATACGACCATCATTTTGTTTTCTAAAATCTTATCTGCTAACTGAATTAACTGGGTACCTCTGCCTGCCCAACCATGAACAAGTAGTATTTTTCTTTTGGAAAAACCATAGGAATACACCATAATTTTTTTATTAATTGATGGAATTTCCATTAATTGGTTTTTAGCACTTTTCCGCATCATTAATTCTCTTTCGGGTGCGTTAAATTTTAACGGTGTAGAAAAAATTCTGGCGGCGAATTTTGTTGCTAAATTCTTTGAAATAAATTGGAATACTTTTCCGGTGATTAGAATTGCTTTTGGAATTTCAAAAGAATTTGTATTATTAGTCGGTTTCTGATTTTGATTCACACGTTTTATTTTTGTGATTAAGAATTACATTAAACAGCAACAAAATTTAAAATGACGGTTTTATAGTCACAAATTTAGCGAAATTTTATTCCCAAAAAAAATGTAAAAATTAATTCCAAACAAGAATTAATAAATAAAAAATAATTGTACATTGTCGTCTGTAATTGAGCTATTAACATAAATCTATGCTTAAAAAAGGGGATAAAAAGTTAATAAATAGTTGGGCATTTTATGACTGGGCAAATTCTGTTTATTCATTGGTTATAAGTACTGCAGTATTTCCTATTTATTATGAATCTATAACCCAAACAGAAAATGGTTTGGTTACTTTTTTAGGATTTCAATTCAATAACACTTCGCTCTACACTTATGCCTTATCATTCTCATTTTTGATAGTCGCCTTTTTATCGCCTTTTTTATCCGGTATTGCAGACTATGTGGGAAATAAAAAAAGTTACATGAAATTTTTCTGTTATTTCGGAGCAATTTCCGTTATGATGCTGTATTTTTTTCAAGGAGTTGATACATTGTGGATAGGTATATTATTTTCGATTTTTGCAAGTATCGGTTTTTGGGGAAGTTTGGTTTTTTACAATGCTTTTTTACCGGAAATTGCCTATAGTGATCAACAAGATAGAGTTAGTGCAAGAGGGTTTATATTTGGGTACATCGGGTCAGTAATTTTATTAATTATCAATTTGAGCATGGTAATGAAACCGGATCTATACAATATATCCGACCCTACATTAGCACCAAGAATTTCTTTTTTAACTGTGGGTGTTTGGTGGATTGGATTTGCTCAGGTAACATTTAAAAATTTACCACCTAACGTTTATAATAAAAAACCAAAAAGGAATTATCTTTTTAAAGGGTTTTTAGAATTAAAAAAAGTTATTAAAGAAATACAGGATCAACCTAATTTATTAATTCTTTTAACATCTTTCTTTTTGTTTAGTGTAGGTGTACAATCATTTATTTTATTGTCTACAATTTATGGTTCAACCGAACTGGGCTTGCCAACGAGCAATATGATAATTGCAATTATTGTTATTCAATTTTTAGGAATTGCTGGAGCATATTTTTTCGCAAATTTATCGAAAAAGATAGGGAATATTTCAGCACTAAAAATTACCATTGTTATCTGGTTGTTAGTTAGTTTTAGCGCATATTTTTTAGAAAAAAACGACCCTGACGTTCAAATTAAATTTTACATTGTAAGTTTTTTTCTTGGTTTGGTATTGGGTGCGATACAGACCTTATCGAGATCAACATTTTCAAAACTGCTTCCTGAAGATTCAAAAGACCATGCTACATATTTCAGTCTTTTTGGATTTACAGAAAAAATTGCAATTGTTTGGGGTACATTTATTTTTGGAATAGCTGTTTCATTGACTGATTCGATGAAATTGTCGATTTTATTGTTGTCGATATTCTTTTTTGCAAGCTTTATAGTTTTGAGTTTTATGAAAAAAACAAAATATGTTGAATAGATGCTTTCAAGTTCTGCTAAACAGATTAAAATTATGAACAAATGAATAATAATTCGTTTGACTTTATTGTTGTTGGAGGAGGTATTGTAGGAGCAGCTACTGCTTACAAATTACAGCTAAAATTCCCGGGAAAATCTATTGCAATTCTTGAAAAAGAAGAAGTAATTGCATTTCATCAAACAGGTAGAAATTCAGGAGTTATTCACTCAGGAATTTACTATACCCCGGGATCTTTAAAAGCCTTAAATTGTAATAACGGAAGAGATCAATTGGTTGAACTTGCAAAAAGAAATAATATTAAATTTGATATTTGCGGTAAAATAATAGTTGCAACCAGGCAAGAAGAACTTTCTGTATTAGATAAAATATATCAAAATGGTTTAAAAAACAATACCAAGGGAATTAAGTTTTTAAACTCACTAGAAATAAAGGAGAAAGAACCGTTTATTAATGGTATTAAGGCTGTGTGGGTACCAAGTGCAGGCATTATAAATTATGCAGACGTCACCAAAAATTTGATTGGTAATGTAATGAATATCAATAGCAAAAGTAAACTATTTACTAGTTGTAAGGTGTATAAAATTAATAGAAGAAAAAACAAACTGATCATACAAACAGGGCGAGGTGATTTTGCTGCAGAAAAAATAATTTTTTGTACAGGCTTACAATCTGATAGGATGGCAATTAAAGATAAGGTAAAAATTGATTTACAAATTGTTGGGTTTAGAGGTGACTATTTTAGGTTAAGAGATCATGCCAAGCACAAAATTAATAATCTGGTGTATCCGGTTCCTGATCCAAAATATCCTTTTTTAGGAGTTCATTTTACGCCTATGATAGATGGTGGTATTGAGTGCGGTCCCAATGCTGTTTTTACGTTTAAAAGAGAAGGTTACAATAAAACAAGTTTTGATTTAAGTGATAGTTTTTGGGCATTTAGTTATGGGGGTACGTGGAAATTATTCGCAAAAAATTGGCGAAAAGGATTGGAAGAGTATCGAAGAGCTTTTTCTAAAAAACTATTTGTAAAGGAATTACAAAAAATGATGCCTTCTATATCAAAAAATGATGTTGAATCTTTGCGTTCAGGTGTACGTGCTCAGGCAGTTGATTCAAAAGGTAATATGATTGATGATTTTATGATTATTAATAATGATGGAATTACTCATGTAATCAATGCACCTTCTCCGGCGGCAACCGCATGTTTGGCAATTGCCGATGAAATAATTTCCAAAACATTTGAAGTTAATATTACCCCTAATGATGTTGAGGGAGAATAAGGTGACTGTTGCTATTACAAATAAAATCAGATAGTCATGTTATTCGTTTTTTTGAAGATGGATATCCATTTGCGGAAACGGAATTTGAACTCCTGATTTATTAAATGAATCGTAAACATTTTCATTCATATCAAAGAACACGCCCCAATAATCATCGGATTTAGCCCAAACTCTAAAAGTTAAATTTACCGAACTGTCTGCCAATTCTGTAACACCGATAAACGGGGAAGGGTCGGTCAAAACTCTTTTGTCGTTTTTAGCCAACTCGTTTAAAATATCCCTGGATTTTTTAACACTTTCGCCATAGGCAATTCCAACAGAAATATCAACTCTTCGAATCGGTTCAGTAGAATAATTCACCACGGAGTTAGTTGAAAGTCCTCCGTTTGGAATTATTATTGTTTTATTGTCTAAATCGGTAAGAATAGTATTAAAGATCTGAATTTCTTTTACAGACCCCTTATAACCCTGGGCATCGATTAAGTCGCCAACCTTAAAGGGTTTAAATAATAAAATCATAATACCTCCTGCAAAATTTTGCAAAGTACCGGAAAGGGCCAAGCCTATTGCCAATCCTGCAGCACCAAGGATTGCAATAAATGAAGTCATGGCAACACCCAACATACTAAGTACACTAATGGCAAGTAAAACATTTAGTGATAGGCTTACAATACTTTTTAGAAATGGTTTAAGTGACTCATCAGTATTTCGTTTATCTAAGGTTTTGATAAACACTTTTACTAATTTTTTAATCACAATTGAACCTATTATCCATACTACTATTGCCCCAATTAATTTAGGGCCGTATTGAAAAGTCAAATTTGTTAATTGATCTAAAAGTTGATTGATATCAATATTCATTGTTTGTATATTTAAAATTTGTTGGTAAATTATTAATGCCTTGTTCTTCTATAACTAGATTGTGAAGGCGGTCTTCTCGAATAATTTGAAGACGGTCTTGAACTTGGTCGGGCAGAAGGTTTGTTACTAGGTCTCGTACTGGGTTTCTGACTTGGTCGGGCAGAAGGTTTGTTACTAGGTCTCGTACTGGGTTTCTGACTTGGCCGAGTTGAAGGTTTTTTACCAGGTTTTGTACTTGGTCTTTGAACCGGTCTACCTGTAGATTTATAATCTTTTTTATTTGTATTTCCTCTTTTATTAGTAAGTTCTTGTCTGTTACTTACACCAGGATTTCTTTTGTTAAAAGATTTGTTCGGATTATTTTTAAAATAAGTATTATTTCTGGTGCTTGGCCGTGTACTATTATTTATTCGAACATTGGTTCTGTTATAGGTAACATTTCTATTGATATGAACATTGACGTTTGCGTGATATCTGTTGTATGGATATGGGTGCCAAGGTCTGAAATATGGAGGGTGAAACCCCCAATACCAAGGTGAGTGCCACGGATTATATGCGGCAATAAAAAAAAACGTAAAAAATACAGGTACAACAGGATATACCGGTGTTATATAATAATTGGGACCATACATATCCACATTACCAACAACTTGTACCTGGGTTTCACCTTTAGAGTCTTTTTGTACATCGATAGTAGCAACTTCCTGGTATTGATCTTTACCAATTATTGCCTGGATTGAAATTGTATGCACACTATTTTCGGCAGCTTCCATTACTCTTAAATAATCTACTTCGCCATCATTATTTAAATCAAGATTTGAGATTTGTATTTTAGGGTCATTCAATCTCTTTTCAAAATCCTCTAAATCTTTAGATTCACCAAAAATAGAAGCTACAGCTTCTAAGTCTAAATTATCACTTATATCCTCACCGCTAGCAGTAATTGTTGTAATGTCTTGTGCCATTAATGTATTTAAACAAACTATATAGAATACAAATAAAACATGTAAAATCTTGTTATTAAGTAATCTATTTATAATATTCATATTAATAAATTTATAGGAAGTAAATTAACAAGGAACAAATATAAGAAAATGCATTTTAAATTTAAATCGCTTTATTGGATAATGAAGATAGATTCAATTAAATAAATGGATTGAAATAGTTTTTAACATCCAGAAAAATTTAAATTTGCAGCTAATTTTAACTAATTAACTAAGTGAACCTTAAAAAATATACTTCAGAATTTAAATACAATTTTGAACTGGCTATTCCTGTAATGATTGGTCATTTGGGTCATGTATTGGTTGGTTTAGCCGATAATATTATGGTGGGTCGTTTGGGAGCAGCTCCATTAGCTGCTGTTTCATTAGGTAACAGTTTCATTTTTATTGCTTTTTCTGTAGGGATAGGATTTTCTTTTGCAATAACACCGTTGATAGCGGAAACGGATGGAGAAAAGAATATTGATAATGGAAGAAGAATTTTTCAGCATGGATTCATATTATGTACGATTTTAGGAATAAGTATGTTCTTAATGTTGCTTTTAGCTACTCCTTTAATGAAGTACATGAATCAGCCTCCTGAAGTAGTTGAATTGGCTATTCCGTATTTAGAAATAGTTGCATTTTCAATGATTCCCTTGATGATCTTTCAGTCTTTTAAACAGTTTACAGATGGTTTATCTAAAACTAAATATGGGATGCATGCCACTTTAATCGCAAACGTTGTAAATGTAGTTTTAAATTTTGTTTTGATTTATGGTATTTGGATATTTCCACGAATGGAACTAGTAGGAGCAGCTTATGGTACTTTATTTTCAAGATTTGCCATGTTAATTTTTATCATTCTTATTTTAAATTCTAAAGAAAAATTCAAACCTTATTTTATAAAGCTCAAATGGAATGAAATTAAAAAGAGCATTTTAGTAAAAATAATAAACCTGGGATTTCCTACAGCGTTACAAATGTTTTTTGAGGTTGGTGTTTTTATTGCAGCCGTGTGGTTAGCCGGAACTATGGGTACAATAGATCAGGCGGCAAACCAAATTGCGTTAAATTTATCATCTATGACTTTTATGATAGCAGTTGGATTAGGAGTTGCCGCAACTATTAGAGTAGGTAATCAAAAAGGATTGAAAAATTATAGGGATTTAAGAAGGATAAGTTTTTCAATTTTTTTACAGGTTTTTATTATTGAATTTTTTTTCGCAATTGCGTTTATCCTTTTAAAAGATGTTTTACCTCTTGCGTACATCGATAATACTGCTGTAGTCGAAACTGCAGCGTCATTATTGTTAATAGCCGGATTATTTCAATTATCTGATGGTTTTCAAGTTACCGTATTAGGTGCACTAAGAGGATTACAAGATGTTAAAATACCTGCCTACTTAACTTTTATCGCTTACTGGATTGTAGGATTCCCTATTAGTTATATATTAGGTAAAGTTTTAAATTTTGGTTCGCAAGGTCTATGGATTGGATTATTGGCCGGATTAACAACTTCAGCCTTATTACTTTATCTAAGATTTAAATATTTAATACAAAAATTAATTGAACAAGAAAAATAAGTGGGAATAGTAATACAACAATCGTTTAAAAATACATTGATCCTGTTTTTGGGATTTACAATTGGGGGTATCAATATACTGTTTTTATATACCCATTTTTTAGAGGCAGAATATTTTGGATTGATCACTTTTTTATTATCAACGGCCAACCTTTTGATGCCATTGTTGGCATTTGGTATGCAACATACAATAATCAAATTTTTTTCATCTTATTCCGAAAAGCAGGATAGAGATAATTTTTTAGTTGTTGCTTTGATATTACCTTTGTTAATAATAATTCCATTCGCCTTAATAGGTACTGTATTTTATGATTTTTTAGCTGACATGTTATCTAAAGAAAATATAATTATAAAAAAATATACTTACCTCATTTTTTTTGTTTCTGTATTTATGGGGTATTTTGAAGTTTTTTATGCCTGGAGCAGAGTGCAAATGAAATCTGTTTTTGGAAATTTTATACGCGAGGTATTTGCTAGAATTTGTGTTACATTATTATTGATTTCTGTATATTTTGAATGGCTGAGTAATGAGCAATTTATTTATAGTATTGTTCTGGTATATTTTCTCAGGTTTCTAATAATGAAAATTTATGCTCTTAGTTTGTATTTGCCTAAATTCAATTCATTAAAATTACCTGCGAATTTGAAGGAGATTATTTCATTTTCTTTTTATATCATTTTGGCCGGATCGGCTGGAAATATTTTATTGGAGATCGATAAATTTATGATTCCTCAAATGGTAAATATTGCACAGGTAGCCTACTATTCTGTTGGAGTTTATATAGCATCAGTTATTGCTATACCATCAAGAGCAATGCAACAAATAATTAATCCGATTACTGCTAAAGAATTGAATGACAATAATTTAAATGAAGTAGAGTCGTTATATAAAAAAAGCTCACTTAATTTATTAATTGTTGGAGGCTTATTCTTTTTATTGATAAATGTTAATATTAAGGAATTGTATTTACTTATAAACAGGCCAGAATATTTAGTGGGAATGTATGTAGTATTAATAATATCTTTTGCAGAATTATTTAAATTATCTTTAGGAACGAACGGAACAATTCTAATCAATTCAAAATACTATAGAATGTTGTTTTATTTTTCTATTGCAATGGCGATAAGTGTAATAGTATTGAATAGAATTTTTATTGAATTTTTTGGTATTCAGGGTGCCGCTTTTGCAACTTTATTGGTTGTTGTTGTATTTAGCATTATAAAAATAATTTATGTAAAGAGTAAATTAAAAATGCATCCCTATTCAAAGAGCACAAAAAAAATATTAATTATTATTGGGTTTTTATTTGTAGTATTTTATTTTATTCCATTAAATATAAACCCTCTATTAAGTATATTAATCAAAAGTTTTTTGCTAATAACTATTTTTGTTTTTTTGATAATTAAATTTAAACTTTCGGAGGATATGAATAATTTGTATTATAAATATTTTAATAAAAAATAGTAAACCATTGCAATTTTCAAAGCAGTAATTTTATATTTGTTTTAGATCTGTCAATTTTATGCAATACATTTCACATTTATTTTTAGGTTTTATCATGGCATTTGTTAGTTTGGTCCCTCCGGGGATGTTAAATATGACAGCGGTTCGAACAAAAATTGAAAAGAGTAAAAAAGCTGCATTACTATTTTCTTTAGGAGCTGCCATAATAGTTATCCCACAAGCATATATTGCTTTGGCTTTTGCCAAATACTTTGTTAAACATCCGGAGGTAATAGATAGACTTACCATAGGAGGTATAATAGTACTATTTGTATTATCAATTTTTTTCTTTATACAGGCACGAAAAAAATTTAAAGGAGAAGGGAAGAAAAGAAAAGGGAATTTTATAGTTACCGGAATGTTTATGTCGTCAATAAATATGTTAGCAATTCCCTTTTATTTGGTTTTGAGTTCAGTTCTTGAAAAAAAAGGGTTGCTAATTATGAGTCAACCTTATATTAGTATATTCGTAGGAGGCGTATTCTTAGGTGCTTTTGGCTTATTTGCAGTTTATGTATTTTTTGCTGCTATAATTGAAAGAAAAGCACAATTTATAGCTAGAAATATAAATTATATTTTGAGCGTTTTATTCTTGTTTTTAGGAATTTTGACCTTAATTAAATTTTTAAAGTAATTATTTTATTAAATTAGCGACATATAAAAGAAAAATTCTTAATGATTTCAGCAATTACTCACAATTTACATCGAGGTGTCAAGTTGTTAAATTCTATTAATGATAAGCAATACAATGATAGCTCGGTTGCACCATACTATTCAAGTATTGGAATACACATGCGTCATATATTAGATGTATTTGATTGCATATTTGAAGGGTTGGAAACCAAAAAAGTTGATTTAACTGCAAGAAAAAGAAATGAATTGGTTGAAATAAAAGTTAAATTTGGCTTATCATACTTTGATGAGATTATAAAAAAACTAAAAAAATTGGAATCTGAAAACCTGGATATTGTTGTGCAAGTACAAGATGATCTGGGATTAGGTTTAGTAACTGCGAATTACACTTTAGCTTCAGCACTAATTCAGGCGCATAGTCATGCAATACATCATTTTGCAAGTATTGGATATGTTATATCTCAATTAGGGATAGAATTACCTGATGCCGATTTTGGCTATAATCCTACTACCCCAAGAAATGATTTAATAGAAAGTTAAAATTAAAATTCAGTTTTATTGAGTTTTTTTAATTTACGTGTATATCTAATTAACCAAATCATATTTTTTAGTAAAGGTAAAAACTTTGGGTATTGAATTCCATGGGTTCTATTATTAATTAATGCTATTTCATCCATCAATTTCCAGTGACGATTAAGAGTTTTTACTGCACTTATAAACGAAGCGTTTTTATAAGAGGCATCATATATATGAGTAGGTTCTGAAATGATACCATTGATTTCTAAAATTTTAAAATCTTCTTTCTGAAGTAATTTTTCTAAACTTTTATATTTTATATCTAATCTACCGTAATACCAGCCATTTATTCTATTACAAATTTGATCTGTAAAATCTTCTAATTCTTTATTTATTAGATAATTGCCATTTAAGAATTGAGTTCCTTTAGAATGATTTCCAATTATAGAAAGAGTTATTTCTTCGCCTTCTTTATATATGAAATCCATTTTCCCTTTATGAATATTTTTAAAAATGTTAAAGTATAGAAAAGCTCTTTCATCTGTATTTATTAATTCTGATAAACTACTTTTACCATCCCCTCTGACAGAGATGAATTTTTTTATGGTAACAGAGGTGATTTTTCCTCTTTTTTCACCAGGTATTCGATAATAAAAAATGCTTATTTCTTTTTTAAAAGGAATAAATTCTTGAATAATTACATCTTCATCAACTTTATTGAAATAATTTATTAGCTCATCCAAGGCATCAATTTTTTTTACTAAATATCCTCTAAAACCAATATCCGGTTTAGCAATAACCGGAAAAACTAATCTTTTTTTATTTAAATTTTTAAGTGTTTTCTCTATAGAATCTGACTTTAAAACAAAAATACCACCAGGTCGATATTCTTCCGGCACTAATTTAAGAGTCTTAAATTTTGATTCTGTTCCACAACCAGAATATAAAATGCCTGGATTTGTTGTCAAAAAATGAGTTATATGCCTTGCTCTTATAGCTCTAAATATAAAAAAAGGAATTAATGGAATATAGAATATAATGGTAGGCCAATGTTCCCATTGTGACAATTTAGTATATATTAACTTACCTCTCACGGCCTTATAATTTTAATTTGATTATTTTCTTTGACGAAAAGTTTAATAATTCTTAAATATTTATTATTTAGCGAACAGGGCTTTCATAAGTATGCGAAATGCTTGTATTACAAGAGTTATCGTTATAACCATTAAAATTCCACCCAAAATCAAAATCAAATAATTATTACTTTTATTTAAAGCTTTAAAACCAATTGTAATTAAAATAGGAGAAATAAAAAGTAGAGGTAAAGCAATTGCCAAATATTTTAAGCCTTTTTGAAATACTGATTTAGATTCTTTCGAATCAAAAGTATTTTGTTTTTCATTTTGTTTAACCATGAGAATAATTTCTTAAAAGAACTAATATATATATAAGAATTGAATAATTGATAATATCAAATAAAAAAAGCTTCAATAATAATAAATTATTGAAGCTTTTAAAATATTTTAATATAGTTTAAGCCAAGGCTTTGTCTAAATTTTCTTTAATCGCATTTAAAAAATCTTGTGTATTTAAATAAGTATCTCTGGTCGTGTTTTCCTTGAATATTAATATGGCTAGATCTTTGGTCATTTTTCCACTTTCAACTGTATCAATACAAACTTTTTCTAATGTATGAGAAAAATCAATTAAATCTTGATTATTGTCAAATATTCCTCTGTGCTCCAAGCCTTTTGTCCAAGCAAAAATAGAAGCCAAAGGATTTGTTGATGTTTCTTTACCTTGTTGGTGTTGGCGATAATGTCTTGTAACCGTACCATGTGCTGCTTCAGATTCTACCGTTTTTCCGTCAGGAGTTATCAAAACTGAGGTCATTAATCCTAAAGAACCAAAACCTTGTGCTACCGTATCAGATTGTACATCACCATCATAATTTTTACAAGCCCATACAAAACCACCATTCCACTTCATAGCAGCTGCAACCATATCATCAATCAATCGGTGTTCATACGTAATTCCAGCTTCTTCAAATTTATCTTTAAACTCATTTTCAAATACTTCCTGAAAAATATCTTTAAATCTGCCATCATATGATTTTAAAATGGTATTCTTTGTACTTAAATACAAGGGCCAGCCTTTTAATAATGCTTGTGTAAAACTTGAACGGGCAAAACCATATATTGATGAGTCGATATTGTACATCGCCATTGCAACGCCGTTTTCTTGGAAGTTATAGATTTCAAAAGATTGTTCCTCACTACCATCTTCAGGTGTAAATGTCATTGTTAATTTTCCTTTTCCTTTTGTAACAATATCAGTAGCCTTATATTGATCTCCAAATGCATGTCTTCCGATACATATTGGTTTTGTCCAACCTTGTACATAACGAGGTACATTTTTCATAATGATTGGTTCTCTAAAAATGGTTCCTCCTACAATATTTCTAATAGTTCCGTTCGGTGAACGCCACATTTTTTTTAAGTCAAATTCCTCAACTCTTGCCTCGTCAGGAGTTATGGTGGCACATTTTATCCCTACATGATATTTTTTAATGGCTTCAGCAGCATCAATAGTTACTTGATCGTTCGTTTCGTCTCTGTATTCAATACTTAAATCGTAATATTTAATATCTAAGTCTAAGTAAGGAAGAATGAGTTGATCTTTTATAAATTTCCAAATTATTCTTGTCATTTCATCCCCATCTAACTCAACAACAGGGTTTGCTACTTTTATTTTAACCATTTTTAGAATTTTTAAATTGCAGCAAATATACTAAACGTTGAGAAAGAAATAAGGGTTAAAAAATATAAAAATAATTTTTCTTAAAGATATAAGTTAGTACAGGTGGAAAAAGCAATAATTTTAAAAAAGCCATATAAAAGAAAATCTTTAATATGGCTTTTGAGTAAGCAAACACAACATTTAAAAGTAAATTAAATATTGAATTTTGCTCTAAAATAGGGGGGATTAATGTTAGTAAGTCATTAAAATCTCTATTTTAGGTTCTGTTTAAAAAAAATTTCGATTTGATGT
>VAPH01033211.1_pt1 | contig 14648 bp, 11 predicted proteins | sample 3393861 | NCBI WGS metagenome assembly VAPH01 (sample SAMN08290439, study PRJNA428436) | hydrothermal vent metagenome | isolation source: Deep-sea hydrothermal vent chimney | place: Atlantic Ocean: South-mid Altantic Ridge | reverse complement strand
GAACTCAAGGCACCCATCGTTATCGGTCGCGACCACCTGGACAGTGGCTCAGTGGCCAGCCCCAACCGCGAAACAGAGAGCATGAAGGATGGCTCAGACGCTGTTTCCGACTGGCCGCTGCTCAATGCCCTGCTCAATACAGCAAGCGGTGCAACCTGGGTCAGCCTGCATCATGGTGGTGGTGTCGGGATGGGCTTTTCCCAGCACGCCGGTGTTGTCATTGTCTGCGACGGTAGTACAGCGGCAGCCAAGCGACTGAGCCGTGTGCTGACCAACGATCCAGCCACTGGAGTGATGCGCCATGCCGATGCCGGTTATGACATTGCCATAGACTGTGCGCGAGAAAAAAAGCTCAAACTGCCAATGTTAAACACGCAATAGGGGACTGCTATTTATCATTTGACATTAAAACCTGGCGAGTTAAGCCTGGCGCAGCTGCGCCGTATCTACTATGAGCCCGTCAGGGTGCAGTTGGACGGCGACTGCAAGGCCGATATCGACAGTGCCGCACGGGTGGTTACCGAAATATTGCAACAAGACAGGCCGGTCTACGGCATTAACACCGGTTTTGGCTCACTCGCGCGCAAGCGCATCGCCGATGACGACCTGAAAGAATTGCAACGCAAGCTGGTCCTCTCCCACGCCTGTGGCGTTGGCGAGCTTTTGAGCGATGCCCAGGTACGCTTGATGCTGACATTGAAAATTAACAGCCTCGCACGTGGTTATTCGGGTATTCGCCTTGGCCTCATTGAGGCCCTTATCCAACTCCTGAATGCGGAGGTTTATCCCTGTATTCCAGCCAAGGGGTCGGTGGGTGCTTCCGGTGATCTGGCACCGTTGGCGCATATGAGTGCTGTATTACTGGGCGTGGGTGAGGTGCGCATCAAAGGAGAGCTCCAGACTGCGGCAGAAGGCCTGAAATACGCGGGCCTGGATATTCTGGAACTGGGACCCAAGGAGGGGTTGGCACTGCTGAATGGCACCCAGACTTCCACGGCCATGGCATTGTCCGGGTTATTTGCAGCTGAGACTTTGCTCAACAACGCCTTGTTGACGGGCGCGTTGTCAGTCGATGCCGCACTGGGGAGCCATAAGCCCTTTGATGCCAGGATTCATGCGGTTAGGGGGCACCGTGGTCAAATTGATGTCGCCGAAGCTTATCGCAAACTGCTTGCCGGCAGTGAAATTTGCCGGTCCCACATTCACTGTGAACGGGTTCAGGATCCTTACTCTCTGCGCTGCCAGCCACAGGTGATGGGCGCCTGCCTGGACAATCTACGCCACACCGCTGCGGTGCTGACCACTGAAGCCAATGCTGTATCTGATAACCCCCTGGTGTTCAGTGAACAGGATGATATTCTTTCCGGCGGCAACTTTCATGCCGAGCCGGTAGCCATTGCCGCCGACCTGATCGCTATCTGTATCGCCGAAACAGGCGCCCTCTCTGAAAGGCGTGTGGCCATGCTGATTGACAGCCACCTGAGTGAGTTACCGCCTTTTCTGGTCGACAACGGCGGCCTCAATTCCGGCTTCATGATCGCACATGTCACTTCTGCATCGCTGGCGAGCGAAAACAAGAGCCTCGCCCACCCCGCTTCAGTGGACAGCCTGCCCACCTCGGCCAACCAGGAAGACCACGTCAGTATGGCAGCCTTTGCTGCCCGGCGTCTGCAGGACATGGCAGAGAATACCGCAGGCATACTCGCCATCGAACTGTTGGCTGCCTGCCAGGGAATTGGGCTGCGCGCCCCACTTAAGACATCTGCGTTTTTACATAACATAGTGAAACAGGTGCGGGAGACTGTGCCTTTCTACAGCGAGGATCGCTTTTTTGCACCGGATTTAGCGAATGCCAAAGTCATGGTTGAGACTGGTGTGTTTTGTCAGAATAGTGAATATTTTATCGAACTGTAGTCTGGTCCTGTAAACCCGGCGCCCGCATCACCAAAAGCGATTATGGGTTCACTCAGCGCCATTGCCGGCATATCTGGATCAGGGCTCGAATTCATCTGAGAATTCAAATCGTGAACCCGGATGGGTTAACAGGGCATAAGACACAACCCTTTTCTTGCTCCAGGTGCGGCGGATCAATAAAAGACAGGGCTCATTACTGTCCACACTCAGCCATTTCTGCATGGCATTGTCAGGTAATATGGCCTTGACCCGGTGTTCCACCTTCTGCAGCGGAGCCTTTTCCATTAAATATTCGTTGGGTGTCGTCCGGGTAAAATCAACATTTCCGTAGTCCGGCAGTGCTGATGCCAGAACATACCTGTCTTCGAGAACCACCGGAATGTTATTTTCTTTGTGCACCACGATCGAATGAAAGACTTCAGTTCCTGGCATCACCCCCAATCGCGTGGCAATTTCGACATCCGCCTTCACCCGTTCATTTCTTTCCACCAGGGCACAATAATCATGGCCCCTGCCACGCACTTCCTCCGCAATGTTATTGACGGTGATAAGCTGGCCGCGTGACCGCGGTTCTGCAACAAAGGTGCCAACACCGGAAACCCGCACAACCAGGCCCTGTTCTTTCAATTCCTTTAGCGCACGATGTGCAGTCATGCGTGATACGCCAAATTCTTTTACCAGCGTATTTTCCGATGGGATTCTCTCGCCGGCGTGCAACTCACCGGTCTCAATCAAATTGACAATATGATCTTTTATTTTAGAGTAAAGCGGTGCTGCAAAATTTTCGGCTACCATATTTTCTGACACCTGATTTTTATCAATCACATTATCCGGGATGGACAGGTTTCACGAATGCTTTATTGATAATTAATAATTACTCCAATACTGTATGACCTCTAACAGACTAGGTGCCAAAATCATCAAACGCGATCTGGTCTTTGCGGATGCCCAGTTCGAATAGCATGGCGAGAACAGCCTTTAACATGGGTGGTGGCCCACATATGTAGAAATTGCAATTGCTCAGGTCTGGGTGGTCATCAAGGTATCGATTCTTCATTATATCATGAATGAAGCCCGTCTCATCCGTTGTGGCGTCAGGGTCTGCTTCCTCAGAAAATGCATAATACCAATTGAACCTCGCATAGGTGGATTCCAGGGTATCAAACTCATGACGGTAGAGCAGGTCCTGTGGTGTTCTGGCGCCATACCAGAATGAAATTTTCGCATCTGATTGCTTAGCCAGAAGTTGATCCCGGATCATTGACCTGAGTGGCGCCATGCCGGCGCCACCGCCGATGAAAACCATTTCCCGCCCCGGTGCGGCAACATGAAAGTCTCCGAACGGGCCCTTCAATTCAATTTCATCACCGGTCCTTAAACTGACAAGATAGGCTGAGCCAATACCGACCGGTACCCCTTGCCGGTCAGGTTGGGGCAGGGCGAGACGAATATTCAATGTGATTTCACTTTTCGTTTCAACCGGTGCGTTGGCCATGGAATATGTGCGGTAGAGTGTGGTTTCAGTGCTGAAATCAGTAGGTGTTCCGCTGGATATCCAGAACTCACGCACTGCCTCGGGCACCTTCAGTTTTTCCAGCGTACCGGAAAATGGCGGAATCGTGACCTGAATGTAGCTTCCCGCGCGAAACGCCAACCTGCTCTCACCTGTCAGTTCCAATCGCAATTCGCAAATAAACGGTGTCACGAACCGTGAATCGACAATTTTGGCTGTGTGGGATTTTGCTTCCAGCAATCCGTGCGGCAGTTTAACTGTAAGCGGTGCATCGACACGATGCTGACAGGCCAGGCGATAGCCCCGCGCCAGTTCTGTCTCCGGGACTTGTCGGCGGTCGGCGTTCAAAACGGGCTGTAACGGTGATATCTCGATCCGGCACAGGCCACAGGTCCCACCGCCGCCACAGGATGACGGCAAGGGATGCCCGGCACCCGCCAGGCCGTCAAACAGGCTTTGAAGTGGTTTGACGAATACGGTTTTATGCGCACCGCCTTCACTGTCCCTGATGTCGATTTTAAAGCGCCTTCCGCGATGGCGCCATCGCCTTATAAAAGCAAAATCAGCTCGTGTAAAACTGTCGAACCAGATGACCAGGCCGGAAATGCCAATCCACAGGGCGAGAAGGCCTGCGATGATAACAAGGTTGTTGTTAAAATTGTCCCGGCCCTGGTAGTCCATTGTGTGCAACATCCAGAAGAAATCAAAAACCTGCCAATAGGCGTTGCGACGTTCCAGTATGCGGCCATCTTCAGCAGACAGATAAAGCGTGGTGTTTTCCGAGTCGTCAAAACGGACACGCCACACCGGCCCGGTATGCTTGCGTAAATCCTGGAAAGGTGCTTCCATCCTGTCCGCCGCAACAGGCTTACCGGGGCCTGAGTAATCGGCCTTGGCGAGCAATATGGCCTGGTTCTCATCAATTAGGATTAATTCGCCGGACGCAGCATCATAAAGCGCAATACCTTCCTCTGCGACCACCCGCATGGCTGGTCTGCCAAGAAAATAGCCCAGCGTTGCAGATTGAATTGCCTGGCTAGGAATGGGTTGCGCCAGTAACCCGATGCCGCCTAACGGCGGGGTGGGTGCAGCTTCAGTACGATAGTGATTACCGCGTACAAGATCTTGTGGTAATAAACCCATCACCAGGCCGCTAAGCATCCACAGCAGCAGTTGCAGGCCGACGAGCAGTCCGACCCATTTATGGATTTTACGCATCCAGATCATGACTTCGCCCCGGCATCTTTACCTTTTTGCCTGAAGCTGTAAAACAATAACCACAGCCCGAAGAAAGCCGTTACCGTGCCGAGCATGGCGAAGACGCGGAACAGGTTGTTGTTCACGTCGGCACGATCCTGATAATCCATAATATGGAGCATCCAGGCGAAATCGAAGATGCGCCAATAAGTGTGCCGCCTTGTCACCAGCTGCCCCTGGTCGGGAGATATATAAAAAGATGTTGAACCGGCATCATCAAACCGCACCTGCCAGAGCGGCAGGGGTCGGCTTTGAATTTCCGTCGGCGCGGCGCTTTCATCTGTCAGCAGGACTGCGTTGCTCACGGCACCGGTCCCGGCATAGTGGTACTGGGCAACGGCTACGGCGTCCTGCCTGGATAAAGGGGATACCTCGATGCCGGTCACAGCGTTGATCAGGCGGGTTTCAGGACCTTGAACCTGATAATAAGGCTGTCCCATCCAAGCCTGCAATTTTACCTGTGTGGCATCGGGATAGCGCGCCACCATTTCATTGAAGGAAATCAGGTTGCCTGGAACCACGGTAATGGATTCATCCAATCTTTTGACCAGGTGGTCACCGTGGATAAAATCCAGGTTGATAACGACCATGTAGGCCCCGCTGAGAAGCCAGAGCAAGGCCTGGAGACCGACGATGAGGGATAACCACTTATGCCATTTGCGCACCGTAAAAGATATTGAACGACCCATCGTTAAAACTTTCCTATCGGACAAAAAATTCGGGGCGGATCATGATCCGCCCCGAATGGATGTAGCGACTCAATTCCAGCGATAGGACATGCGTATATAGCCACGCCGGCCGAGCAGGTCATAGGTCATTGTATCTGTGTTACCGTCTGTCCAGCCGTAAACATAAGGTGGATCTTTCTGGAACAGGTTGTCAACGCCTGCTGCGACCCGGAAAGCATCTGTCACGTTGTATGAAAACTGCACATTGTGATAGAACACCGCGTTCATTCTGGAGCCAACGCCCTGGTCAACAAAGAAGTCTTTGCCTTTGCCGATCATCTGGATCGAATAGACACCGATCCATTTGTCGGTGGACGTTGTCCAGGTCGCCAGGCCGCGCCATTTTGGATAGCCGCCATTACCACCGCCTATGTGACCAGCCAGCACAAAGGGTGTGTCGCCATCAAAGGCGGTTGACTCGTAGGTGTCGAGATAGGTTGCCTGGAGATCCACATTGTGGTTCAGGCGGCCGGCCTCGAAGTTATAAACAATACCGAAGTCAAAGCCTTTCATGACTTCTCGTCCGGTATTGGCGTTCTGTGCAGACAGGAAGTTAACATCGCCGTTAAGGGGATTGCGGGTGTGATGTTGTGGCTGACAGAATTCATGGGATAGATTATCGGAGTTGTAACAGAGTGCCAGTTTTGTAGAACCAGAGGTGCTGCGAATGGCATCATCAATTTCAATATCGAAGTAATCTACGGTAATGGACATCCCTTTCAGGGGTTCAATAACTACGCCCAGGGTCATTGACTTGGCCGATTCAGGTTGCAGATCCGGATTGCCACCGGCGTCAGTCAGGATGGTGTTGCCCAGCTGAACATAGTTGACCGGTACACCTGCGGCCTGGCAGTTCTGATAAACATTGCTGGATGGTGGCAGCGATGACCAATTGGAACATGGATCCGTGGTTGTCAGGTTGCCTTCAGATACACCGCCGAAGAGTTCCGGTACATTCGGAATACGGAATGCGGTGGTGTAAGTGCCACGGAACTTGATCGCGTCAGTTATCTGCCAGTTCAGCCCCAGCTTATAGTTGCTGTCACCACCAAACAGGTCATAGTCGGAGTAACGGAATGCCGCATCAAGGTTGAGCGCCTTGATCATCGGCATGTCTGCGAGCAACGGAAAATGGGCTTCTGCATAAACTTCTGTGGCTACCACCTTGCCGGAAATCGGATCCTGCTGATTACCCAGTGCCTCGCCGGCAACTGCCAGTGAGTCAGGGTTACGCCAGCCTTTTTGCTTACGCCAATCAACGCCGAAAGCAACGCCTACCGGTCCGGCCGGCAGCTCAAACAACTCACCGGTCACATTGGCGGTCAGAGAAAGCAGTTCATTTCCGCCCGTACCCGTTTGGGTAAACACGATATAGTCCAGTACTTCCTGCGTGACATCTCCATAGCCGAACACATCCGCGCAAGGTATACCGTTACTGCCGCAAATGGAGGTATCCAGTGTCTTGGCCAGGCGACCGGTATTGATGTTGTTCAGGATGGAATCCGTACCGGTGTTATAGCCCCAATTGAAAGCTGCCTCATAACTCCAGTCATCGGCAAAGGTTCCTTTGAAGCCGGTTACGATGCGGAAAGTATCCGTTTCCTGTTCAAAGTAACGCGCACCATTCTCCAGCAGGCGGCGACGCTCCAGTACAAAGTCAATCCCGGTGGGGTTGGTTGGATGACTGGCCGCGAAAGACAGGTTCCGCAAAGTTGCTGGTGAAGCAGGCTGGTTGGACCAGCGCTTGGTATACATCAACTCCGTAAACAGGCTGACTGAGTCCGAAATCGCGTAGTCACCCAGGGTTGTAAAGCTCAGGCGTTTGAGGGGGTTGGAGGCATTGAAGTATTCATTGTAGTTAAAGCCATCTCTATTCCCGTTATAGACTGAAAAGGAATCACCATTACCGTTCGGATCCTGATTGAAGTTGATGCGGGTCGGACCTGTTGTAATAGTGCCATCAGGCATCAGGTAGCCACCCGGAACGGTGCCTCGACCACCAATCGTTGATGAGCTGAGTGCGTTACAGATAAAGCCATCTTTGGTCGGCGTTCCAGGGCATGGCGCCCGGCTGCTATCCCACAAGGGGGCCGGCTTGCTGTCCTGGTAGCTGACATTGACCATCAGGTTGCCCCGGTCATTCTGAACACCCCAGGTCAGATCCAGAACCAGCTCTTCACCGTCACCTTCATCGGTCATGCCATATTTGCTTTTAAGCTCCAGACCGTCAAAGCTGCTTTTAGTGATGATGTTGACGACACCGGCGACGGCATCGGCACCATAGGTGGCGGAAGCCCCATCTTTAAGCACTTCAATGCGGGAGACCAGTGACATGGGGATCATGGAAAGGTCAACCGCGCTGTTGGCGCCGGTGCCGCCATAGACGAGCCGCCGTCCGTTCAACAATACCAATGTTCTGCTAATGCCGAGGCCGCGCAGGTTAATCTGCGGCGTACCCCAACCATTGGACACCCAGTAGGCGCTGGTGGAGTTGCCACCGAATCCGGCCGCAGCTGGAATACGCTGTAACAACGTTTCCAGGTTGTTTGTACCAACAGCCGCAATTTGCAGCTCATCAAGTATCGTAACAGGACCAACACTGGTCAGGTCCTTGCGAGCGATACGGCTGCCGGTAACCATTATTTCTTCTACAACCGCATCATCATCTTCATCTTGATCCTGTGCCAGAACAGGTGATATATACAGTGCGGTCGAGCTGGTACTTAACGCCAGCACCAACATCATTTTTCTATGAAAGTTCATTTTAAATCCCTGTGACATGTAGTTGTGCATACCCAATGTACAATTTCCAAAGACACGAACCAGCCCCAGTCCTTTTTGGCGAGCAGTCAAATCAAACCACTATCAGGCATCTGTGGAAATCGCACTCCTCAAACTCAAAACGCTTCTTCAAACCCGTAACGCTTTATTACCCAGCCATGATTATCCTAAAAACCACAGGCTGTATATACAACCTTATACTGATATATATATACTGTCAAGAAGCATCCGGAAATGTCTGGTCACAGGCTTTTGCGGACGAAAAAGAGTTTGAATCCAGCAGGTCTCAAGCAAGGGTGTACCTGTCAAATTCTCAATTTATAATTGATTTCTAAGCAGAAAATGGTTGCGATGACACGTCCTGGCAATGAACGCCTGGTGGCCAAGTCGGGCAGGGAAGGCCCCTGGATGGAGACGTATTATCCGTTGGTTTTGTCTTTTATTTCGATTTTTTGAAAATCACCAAGACTGCAACTGGGGCCCTTGATGTTGGTGGATGTATCAAGAACGGTAATAATGTCCATTTTGCATAGCTGGTTAATGGCGTTCTCATACATAAAGCTGGCTTCACGGCCGAGGCGCGAACATTTACGTGGCAGCGCATTCAGCCACAGGTCACCATTGCGCATTCTGAAGAGGATATGCCAGTCGTCCCATACTTCGGTGCGATTGATACGCACTAAACTGAGACAGTTGCTGACTTCACCCGTGTCGGAATATTCAGCCATTTGCTGCGGTACCGGTGCTACCGTTCTGTCGGCTTTGTCCGCATCAACTGCCAGTACCGGCAGCGCAACAAGGCATCCCAGCAGGATGGCAGTCCATCGTTTGATCTGTGTTTTCATTTGCATGCTTTCCTGGGCGGGGAATGTGCAAACATCCCGGCTCATATCCTGCCACTATCAGTGCCACTCAGTCAATTGAAGCTGTTTCCCAAAATAGCCAATTTTTTTCTTGCCTGAACTGTGTGATGAGAAAATCGGTAAACGCAGAAACCTTTGCTGGATTGAATTTTCGCTGCAGGTATATAAGGCTTATTTCCAGAGGATCCGAACGAAATGGTTGCAGCACTTCGATCAACCTTCCGGTCTGCAGGTGATCCTGAACGAGAAACTCAGGCAGACGGACGATGCCCAGACCCTGGCAAGCTGCGCTGGCCAGGGCGCGACCATTATTTGCAGAAAGTTGCCATTGCGCATTGATGTCGATGATACACCTGTCACCGCCGAAAACCCATTTTCCCGGGTGGCTGGACAGCGCAAACTCGAGCACCTGGTGATGACTGATATCTGCAGGTTGCAGCGGTTCCCCGTGCGTCGCCAGATAGTCGGGTGACGCGTAGCAGGCGATACATGCTTCGCCGAGTTTCCTGGCAATCAGGCTGGAGTCTGGCAGGTGGCCGATGCGGATCGCGATATCAATATTGTCCTCCAGGAGTTTCACCATCCGGTCTTCAAAATACACCTCGATCCTGACGGCTGGTTCCCGTGCAAGGAACTCATCTATGAGTGGGCGCAGGAAAAGCAGACCGAAGTCCAGCGGCACCGATACCCGCAGCATGCCGCTGGGCCGGGTTGCGATACCTGTTATCCCGGATTCAACCGAGTCCAGCCGGTCCAGCAACTCAACGCAGGACGGGTAATAACGCGCGCCCGCTTCGGATAACTCCACCTGCCGTGTCGACCTGTTCAGCAGGCGTATGCCCAGGTGTTTTTCAAGGCTGCCGACCTGGCGACTGACGACTGGGGCGGAAATGCCCAGTTGGCGGGCAGCCCGGGTAAAGCTCTTCAGCTCTGCCACCCGGCAAAAAGTACGCATGCTTTCCAATTGATCCATGGTGATGTGACTCTAATATTGCTGAAATAGAAATAATAAATTGCTAAAAGCGCTTATTCTAACTATATCAGAAACGGAGTAGGGTGTTGTCAGTGAAAAATGTAATCGGGAGAACACCATGCTGAGATCATTATTTTTGATATGGCAAGCAGGAACAAAGACCTGATGTAGCCACTGTCAACAGAAAAGAGAGTTTAACGACGAAGGTACGTCCACAGAGGATTTTTTTATGAGTAAGTTAAAATCGAGTTGGAGAAGCAGTATTGAGGGTGGCGAATACCGCCGCAAAGACTCCCAATTCAGAAATTGGATCACGGCTGATGGCAGCACTGGTTTTAAAGCGGAGATCAATCGATATCACCTGTATGTATCTCTAGCCTGTCCGTGGGCCCATCGCACGTTAATTTTTCGCAAGCTCAAGGGTCTGGAAGACCTGATCACCGTCAGTGTGGTTCACCCGGATATGCTCCAGCATGGTTGGAGTTTCAGGCACGACGATGCATCGGCTGAATTATACGGCACCACCGGTGATGGTTTATACGGTGGCACTAACCTGTTTGAGCGCTATTTCGAAAATGTACCGGATTACCAGGGCAACATCACCGTACCAGTTTTGTGGGATAAGCAGCAAAAGGTGATCGTCAACAATGAGTCGGCAGACATTATTCGCATGTTCAATGTGGCCTTCAATCACCTGACGGGCAATGGCTCAGACTTTTATCCTGAGCATTTGCGAACTGAAATTGACGAGATCAATAAGCTGGTTTATCACAATATTAATAATGGTGTTTATAAAACCGGTTTTGCAACAACGCAACGGGCCTATGAAGGTCACTGTAAAAACCTGTTTGCGGCACTTGAAATGATTGATCAGCGACTGGCGAAAAAGCGCTACCTGGTGGGGGAGGAGTTGACGGAAGCTGACTGGCGTCTTTGGACCACACTCATCCGCTTCGATGCGGTTTATCACACGCATTTTAAGTGTAATCTGAAATTACTCAAAGACTTCACGAACATCTATAACTATATGTTAGAGCTTTACCAATACCCGGGAATTGCCGGTACGGTCAATATGAACCACATCAAGCGCCATTACTACGCCAGTCACGTGGCAATAAACCCTTATGGCATCGTACCGTTGGGGCACGAGCAAAATTGGAATCTGGCACACAACAGGGACAGAATGGGTCAGTAATATCACTTTCGCTATTGCGCACAAATAGCTTCCCTGTCATAATTGCTCGGCTAACAAATGCAATCCCTTCAGAAGAAGGGCCGGGTGGTAAAAAGTGTTTCCGACAGTTCACTTTTCAAACCTCCCCGGAGAGCCGATGTCGCCGGCGCGTGGGCCGGGCTAATGGCTGCCCAATCCAGGTCTTAAACGACTGGGGTTGGGCGTTTGACATTGTTAGGGGGGTTGCGTAGAATTCGCGGCCTTCGACAGGCAGGGCACGGGTCCGGTCTGTCGTTTTTATTTTTTACTCAGGGTAAAGGATTTATGACAACTGTAAATCAATTGGTACGCAAGCCTCGCAAACCAAAAGCTTATAAAAGTGGTGTGCCGGCATTGGAGGGTTGTCCGCAAAAACGTGGTGTTTGTACCCGCGTTTATACAACCACTCCCAAAAAGCCGAATTCGGCATTGCGCAAGGTCGCACGTGTCCGGCTGACCAATGGCTATGAAGTCACCAGCTACATTGGTGGAGAAGGTCATAACCTGCAGGAACACAGCGTGATACTGATCCGCGGCGGTCGTGTTAAAGACTTGCCCGGTGTCCGCTATCACACCGTGCGCGGCAGCCTGGATACCTCGGGTGTCAGCGACCGCCGCCAGGGACGTTCCAAGTACGGCACCAAGCGGCCCAAGAAATAGATCGGGCCTTTAAGGATCAGGTAACACAATGTCAAGAAAACATTCAAATTTCGCCCGCGATATCTTGCCGGACCCCAAGTTCGGCAGTGAAATGATCACCCGGTTTGTCAACATGGTGATGCATAGCGGCAAAAAGTCAGTGGCAGAACGTATCGTTTACGGTGCGATGGATACCATTGAAGAAAAGAACAAGAGTGCAACGCCGGTAGAACTGGTTGAAGCGGCACTGGAGAATGTCAGCCCAATGGTTGAGGTGAAGTCCCGCCGTGTCGGTGGTGCGACTTACCAGGTGCCGGTAGAAGTGCGTCCCAAACGTCGCCAGACCCTGGCAATGCGCTGGATTATTGATGCTGCGCGCAAGCGTGGCGAGAAGAGCATGCCGCAGCGGCTAGCAGGTGAACTGCTGGATGCCGTTGAGCAGCGTGGTTCGGCTGTGAAGAAGCGTGAAGACACGCATCGCATGGCAGAAGCTAACAAAGCCTTTTCACACTACCGCTGGTAATGGGATTTTTGAGGACTCTATAGTGGCCCGTAACACCCCAATTGAAAGGTATCGCAACATCGGCATCATGGCTCATATTGATGCGGGTAAGACGACCACGACTGAACGCATTCTGTTTTACACCGGTGTCTCACACAAAATCGGTGAAGTTCATGACGGCAATGCCACCATGGACTGGATGGAGCAGGAGCAGGAGCGTGGTATTACGATTACCTCTGCTGCCACGACCTGTTTCTGGAACGGCATGGATCAGCAGTACAAAGAACACCGGATCAATATCATTGATACGCCGGGGCACGTTGACTTCACGATTGAGGTTGAGCGGTCATTGCGTGTGCTCGATGGTACCGTTGCGGTTTTCTGTGCGGTAGGTGGTGTCCAGCCGCAATCTGAAACCGTTTGGCGTCAGGCGACCCGTTACAACGTTCCACGTATGGCATTTGTCAACAAAATGGATCGTACCGGCGCCGATTTCTCGCGGGTGGTGGAGCAGATCAAAGAGCGTCTGGGTGCCCGTGCAGTACCGGTACAGTTGCCCATTGGTGCTGAAGAGGATTTCGCCGGTGTCGTAGATTTGGTCAGGATGAAGGCCATCTATTGGGATGCTGAAAACCAGGGCGTAACCTATGAAGCGCGCGAAATTCCGCAAGATATGCAGGCGGAAGCGGAAGCCGCGCATGAATTCATGGTTGAAATTGCGGCTGAAGCATCTGAAGCATTGATGGAGGCTTACATCGAAGACGGTAAGCTGACAAACGCACAGATTATCGAGGGTTTACGCCTGGGTACGCTGAATAACGATATCGTGCCTTGCCTGTGTGGTACGGCGTTCAAGAACAAGGGTGTTCAGGCCTTGCTGGATTCGATTGTCGAGCTGATGCCTTCGCCGATAGATGTGCCGCCTATTACCGGCATCCTGGAGAATGAAGAACCCGGTGTTCGCGAGAGCGATGACAACGAACCTTTCTCTGCTCTGGCATTCAAAATTGCGACAGACCCGTTTGTGGGTACGCTGACGTTTTTTCGGGTGTATTCGGGTGTTTTAAACTCGGGTGATACCTTATATAACCCGGTCAAGAGCAAAAAAGAACGTATTGGCCGCATCCTGCAGATGCACGCCAATACCCGTGAAGAGATCAAGGAAGTACGTGCCGGTGATATTGCGGCCGCCGTTGGCCTGAAAGACGTTACCACCGGCGACACCCTGTGTGCTCTGAAAGAGGTTATCACGCTGGAGCGCATGGAGTTCCCGGACCCGGTGATTTCGGTTGCCGTGGAGCCACGCACCAAGAGTGACCAGGAAAAAATGGGTATTGCCCTGGGTAAGCTGGCGCAGGAGGATCCTTCTTTCCGGGTCAAGACAGACGAAGAATCCGGGCAAACGATTATTTCCGGCATGGGTGAATTGCACCTGGATATTCTGGTTGATCGGATGCGCCGTGAATTTGGTGTTGAAGCCAACGTTGGGCGCCCTCAGGTTGCACATCGTGAAACAATCCGTAAATCCGTCGAGGCCGAAGGCAAATTTGTCAAGCAATCCGGCGGCCGTGGCCAGTATGGACACGTCAAGATTCGCCTGATGCCGATGGAACAGGGCGAGGGTTACGAATTTGTCAACAAGATCGTTGGCGGTGTCGTGCCCAAAGAATACATAAACTCGGTTGACAAGGGTATCCAGGAAGCGCTGCAAAATGGCGTGGTCGCCGGCTACCCGGTCGTTGATGTCAAGGTTGAGTTGTTTGATGGCTCGTACCATGAAGTCGACTCAAACGAAATGGCGTTTAAGATTGCAGGCTCCATGGCCTTTAAAAATGCGGCAACCATTGCCAACCCGGTATTGCTCGAGCCTATGATGAAAGTGGAAGTGGTCACACCCGAGGATTATATGGGTGATGTCATGGGTGATGTAACGCGTCGCCGCGGTATTTTGCAGGGCATGGAAGACTGTCCGTCCGGCAAGATTGTCAATGCACACATTCCGCTGTCAGAAATGTTTGGTTATGCGACGGACCTGAGGTCCCAGACCCAGGGCCGCGCAACTTATACCATGGAATTCGACCATTACGCCGAAGCGCCGGCAAGTGTGGTTGAAGAAATCGTCAAGAAAACTGCCTAGGTCCCGGACCGGCTAACAAGAGGTAAACAGGCATGTCCAAGGAAAAATTTGAAAGAACAAAGCCCCATGTGAACGTGGGCACGATTGGTCACGTAGATCATGGTAAGACGACGCTGACGGCGGCGCTG
>VAPH01045348.1_pt1 | contig 14670 bp, 15 predicted proteins | sample 3393861 | NCBI WGS metagenome assembly VAPH01 (sample SAMN08290439, study PRJNA428436) | hydrothermal vent metagenome | isolation source: Deep-sea hydrothermal vent chimney | place: Atlantic Ocean: South-mid Altantic Ridge | reverse complement strand
TCTGGCGCATGTTGGGCGACGAGTCCAGGCTGGACCGCGCCGCCAAGGCCTACGGCAAGGCGATGGAGGTCGTTCCCAGCAAGGACAAGCCCCTGGTCTGGGCCTTGAGCCAGAACCACCTCGCCGCCGTTCTCGACGCCAAATCCAGCCTAACCGGCGATCCCCAACCGCTGCGTGAGGCGGCGGAAGCCTATCGCGCCGTGACCGAGGCCCTGGACCGGGCGCAATTTCCCTATGACTGGGCCATGGCCCAGGTCCATTTGGGCGAGACCCTGACGAAACTGGCGGGTATGACCAACGGAACCGCCGAGCTGAAAAACGCCATCACCGCGTTCGAGGCCGCCTTGCGCATTTACACCCAGAACACCATGCCGGTGCGCTGGTCCGATGTGATGAACCGCCTCGGCGTGGTGCTGATGACGCTCGGCGAACAGGTCACGGCCAACGTGTTGCTCGAACAATCGGTCAACGCCTTCCGCAACGCCTTGAAAGTCCGCCGCCGGGACGTCGCCCCCCTGCTTTGGGCGCAGACCGCCAACAACCTGGGCGCGGCCACGTTCGCGCTGGCCAAGCGCAGCGGGGAAAAGCCCATGTTGAACGAGGCGTCCGTCTGCTTCGAAGGCGCGGCCAAGGTCTACCGCGACCTGAACCAACCAAAAAACGCCCTGATCATCGAGAAAAACCTGCACCGGGTGCAAAGGCTGCTGGAGCTAAGGTAGACGGATTCCTGAACGCCCTTCCGTCGGTTGCGGAAACAGCGCTTCTCTCCTACGATTGGTTGGGAAAGAGTTGGGGGCCGGTATGGGCTTATTCACCTGGGCGTTTGATAAAATTCCTTTCGCCAAAATAAAACGCCGGGGGGCGGCGGCCTTGGTGCGTCCAGCCATGGGGGAACACTTCACCTTTCTCCTCGCCGATCTGGCGGGCGACGATGCAGACCGCAGCCACACCCGCCATATCCTCAACGCCCTCGATGGCCAGCCCGGAATCAAGGTCCAGTAATGCATCAAGGCGCTGAACGTGGCCGAAGGCGGCGACAGGGCGAAAAACCTGGAAAAAGCGGAAAAAAAAGGGCGGGGCTGGCTGGCCGATCACAACGCGGACGTTCTCATCTGGGGCAAGGTTGCGGCCGGGGACAGGTGTTTAAGGCTTCGTTTTCTGGCCCGGGACATCCCCGCCGACGGCCAGGCCCGATCTTACGCGCTCAATCAGGATACGTTCGACCTGCCGGAAGATTTCGGCACTGACCTGAGCGGTGTGCTCCTCTCCGTCGCCCTTCTCAGCGTTAAACCGGCGACGGAACAGGCAGGCCAATACTTGGTCGAAATTCTCAAACCCGCGGCCCTTAAGATCGAACGCCTGCTCGAAAACCCGCCACAGGGCCTGGGCGCCGACGCCCTGGCGCAAATCCAGCATTCCTACGGGATAGTAGCTTTTGTCATCGGCGAGCAATCGGGCGATGAGGCTTGGTTGGATCGTGCGATCGCGGCCTACCGGGCGGCGCTGGAAGTCTTGACCCGCGCGCCTTACCTGTTCATCCGGTTCTCGATCAGGTGATCGACGACGGTGGGATCGGCCAGGGTTTTAAAAGACATTGGAAACCTCTAGGAAATGCGGCAGGGTCTATTTTTGGGGAGGATGTCATCAGCGCCCGCCCAATAACTGTAGGGCCTTCGGGCCATTTCATCTTTGCGGCGCCGGGGCATTTGCCCCGGCATCGGACATTCGTTATACTTGCATCATGACCAAGCTGCTCGAACACGCCGTGACCGCAGCGCGCACCTTGACCGAAGAGGATCAGGATGCGCTCGCCCGCGTGGTCCTTGACGAGGCCAAACGCCTCGCCATCCTGGAAGGCCTCGCCGAAGCCGAAGCCGGAAAATTCATTCCCCATGAGGACATGAAGGCTTGGCTGGAAAGTTGGGGAACCGAGAACGAGTCGCCTCCGCCAACGTGCAAGTAATCTGGCTTCCCACATCCCGTGAGAATTTGACGAAGATTCGCCGTTATATCGGCCTGGACAATCCGATAGCCGCCCAGAGGATGGCGGCGCGTATTATTGCGGTGGGAAGGTCGTTGGAGTCCTTCCCGGAACGCGGACGCCCAACCGGTATTCCCGGAACGCCCTACCTCTTGATCTATCATGTCACCGGGGAAACGGCGCGAATCCTGCGTGTCTGGCACACGGCGCAAGATCGGAACTGATCGGTTGCTCTAGGGTCACGACCTATTCATCCTGTTCTCGACCAGGTGATCGACGACGGTGGGGTCGGCCAGGGTCGAGGTGTCGCCCAGGTTGGAATAATCGTTCTCGGCGATCTTGCGCAGAATCCGGCGCATGATCTTGCCCGACCGGGTCTTGGGCAGGCCCGGCGCCCATTGCAGCCAATCGGGGGTGGCGATGGGGCCGATTTCCTTCCTCACCCATTGACGCAGTTCGTCGCGCAGGTCGTCGGAATGCTCGACGCCGGCGTTCAGCGTCACGTAGACGTAAATCCCCTGGCCCTTGATGTCGTGGGGCGCGCCGACGACGGCGGCCTCGGCGACGTCGGCGTGGGCCACCAGCGCGCTTTCGACTTCCGCCGTGCCCATGCGGTGGCCGGACACGTTGATGACGTCGTCGACCCGCCCGGTGATCCAGTAATATCCGTCCTCGTCGCGGCGGCAGCCGTCGCCGGTGAAGTACTTGCCTTCGTAGGCGGAAAAGTAGGTCTGGATGAAGCGGTCGTGGTCGCCGTAAACCGTGCGCATCTGGCCGGGCCACGAGGCGGCCATGCACAGGTTGCCCGAGCAGGGCCCTTCCTGGACGACGCCGTCGGCATCGACGATTTCGGGCCGCACGCCGAAGAAGGGCCGGGTCGCCGATCCGGGTTTGAGCGCCGTCGCGCCGGGCAGGGGCGTAATCAAAATACCGCCGGTTTCCGTCTGCCACCAGGTGTCGACGATGGGGCAGCGTTCCTCGCCGACGACCGTGTAATACCACTTCCAGGCCTCCGGGTTGATGGGCTCTCCCACCGTGCCGAGCAGCCGGATGGAGGACCGGTCGGTTTTTTTGACGGGCCCGTCGCCCTCGCGCATGAGCGCCCGGATGGCGGTCGGCGCGGTGTAGAAGATGTTGACCTTGTGCTTGTCGCAGACCCGCCAGAAGCGCGACGCGTCCGGATAATTGGGCACGCCCTCGAACATCAAGGTGACCGCGCCGTTGGCCAGCGGGCCGTAGACGATATAGCTGTGCCCGGTCACCCAGCCGACGTCGGCGGTGCACCAGAAAACGTCGCCGTCGTGATAATCAAAAACGTATTGGTGGGTCATCGACGTATAGACCATGTAGCCCCCGGTGGTGTGCAGGACGCCCTTGGGCTTGCCGGTCGAACCCGAGGTGTACAGGATGAACAGCGGGTCTTCGGCGCTCATTTCCTCTGGCTCGCAGTCCGTGGGCTGGTCTTCGACCAACTCGTGATACCAGACGTCGCGGCCGTCATGCCAGTCGATGGCGCCGCCGGTGTGCTTGACGACGACGACTTTCTCGACGGTGGTGACGCCGGGCTTGGAGATGGCCTCGTCGGTGTTCTTCTTGAGTGGAATGGGTTTGCCGCCGCGCACCCCTTCGTCGGACGTAATCACGCAATTGGACGCGCAGTCCTCGATGCGTCCGGCCAGCGCCTCGGGCGAGAAACCGCCGAAGACGACCGAATGCACGGCCCCGATGCGCGCACACGCGAGCATGGCGACGGCGGCCTCGACGATCATGGGCATATAGATGGTGACCACGTCGCCTTTCCTGACGCCGAGCGCCTTCAGGCCGTTGGCGAATTTACAGACCCTTTGGTAAAGGTCCCGGTAGGTGATGTTTTCAGAGACCGCCGGATCGTCGCCTTCCCAGATGATGGCGGTTTGATCGCCGCGGGTCTCTAGGTGCCGGTCGAGGCAGTTGGCCGAGGCGTTGAGCGTCCCGTCTTCGAACCACTTGATCGACACGTCACCGGGGCCAAACGAGACGTTCTGGACCGAGGTGTAAGGCTTGATCCAGTCGATGCGCTTGCCGTGTTCGCCCCAGAACCCGTCCGGGTCTTCGACGGAGCGTTTATACATGTCGAGGTAGGTGTCGTTATCGGCCCAGGCTGATTTTGCGAGGTCCTCGGGAACCGGGAAAACGGTGTCGTTGCTCATGAATTTTCTCCCTGACGGAAACGGATGTTTGTTTTTACGTCGGCGGTCCCCCGACGGCCTTTCGGATGGGTAAAAAAGTATCGGAAAAAAACCGCAACGAAACAAGACCCTTGTTCCAACGCCCGCGACCGCCCGGCGCTTGAGGGACGAAAAACCCTAGATCTCGGGGAACATGTTCTTGTAGGGGCGGATGACGATGCTTTCGAAAATACCGGCCGCGTTGAAGGGGTCGTCCTGGCTGAAGGCTTCGGCGGCGCGCCGGTCCGGGAATTCCATGACCAGAAGGCTGCCGAGGCTGTGGCTCCGGTCGTCCGAAAGCAGCGGCCCGGCCATGATGATCTGGTCGTTGAAAATCCTGAGGTAGGCCAGATGGTCGCGGCTATGGCGGGCGCGCGCGCCGACCTGATCGGGCTTGTCTCTGTAGATTAAGGCGAAAAGCATGTTATTTCTCTAGGGGAAAAACCTTTTTCCAGGGCCGGATGGTGACGGTTTCGAACAGGCCTGCCTTTTGGTAGGGATCGCCCGCGGCGAAGCCTTCCGCGGCGTCCCGGCTGGGGAAATCGATAATCAGGACGCTGCCGGTCATGGTCTCGCCGTCCTCGGACAGGGTCGGCCCGGCGGCGCAAACCTGATTTTTAAAGCGCGTGATGTATTCCAGGTGATGGCGTCGCGTCGAAGCCCGCAGGTCCGCGTGGTCTTGTTTGTCTTCGCAATCGATGATGAAAAGCATCCGATCCCCCCATGCTTTGTGTTCAGGCTTGGTGTTTCGGTGGCGTCGCCTTTTTATTCTAGCCCTAGTTAACGCGTCGCCGCCAGTGTTTCCGGTAAATAGACCGGGGCCTCAATCCATTTCCAGCGAGACCGGGCGCGAAAGCAGGCCTTCGATCGTCGCGTCGATGTCGGCGAAGTGGTTGAGGACGCTGTCGACCGCCAGGCAGATGGGTGAATCGACGCCGAGGCGGCGCGCCAGATCGGTCACCGACGAGGCGGTAAAGACCCCTTCGGCCACCGTGTGGCGTTCGGCCAGGATGTCTTCGAGGGTCCGGCCCTGGCCGAGGGCGACGCCGAGCGAGAAATTGCGCGACTGCATGGCGTTGCACGTCAGCGTCAAATCGCCGAGGCCGGACAGGCCCATCAGGGTTTCGGGCTTTCCTCCCTTGGCGGCGGCCAAATGGGAGATTTCGCTCAAACCCCGGGTAATCAACGTGGCCCGGGCGTTGTCGCCGAGCCCCCGGCCTTCGGCGATGCCGCACCCGATGGCGAGAACGTTTTTTACCGCCCCGCCCATTTGCGCCCCGATCAGGTCGTCCGATTGATAGGTTCTGAACGTGTGCGTGCCGATGGCGTCGGCCAGTTTTCTGTCCAGGGAGGGGTCCCGGCAGGCCAGGGTGACCCCCGTGGGCAGGCCGCGCGCGACCTCGGCGGCGAATGTGGGGCCGGACAGGACGGCCAGCGTCACGCCGGGCAGGGTCTCGGCCACCACTTCGCTCATCAAGGCGGTTGTGCCCTGTTCTATTCCCTTCGAGCAGATAACGGCGGGGACGCCGTCGCGCCAATGGGGCCTGAGCGCCGTGCAAACGCGGCGCAGGAATTGCGACGGGGCGACCAGCAGGACCGCGTCCGCGTCCGCCGCGGCGGCCAAGTCCGCCGTCGCCCGGATCAAAGGGTCCAGTTCGATGCCGGGAAGGAAGACGGAATTTTCGTGTTGGGCGTTGATGGCTTCGGCCACCTCGGGCTCATGGGCCTGGATGACGACCTCGCGCCCGGCCCGCGCCGCCGCGCACCCCAAGGCCGTGCCCCAGGCCCCCGCGCCGATGATGCCGATTTTTTTAATCATTTCGTGGCTCCGTATTTGTTAAACGTACTCTAAGCCTTAACCCCCGCATAGGCCGCGGGCGGCGCGTCCGGGTCGAGCGGCCAGCGCGGGCGGGGCGCGAAGTCCAAACCGTCGGTCAGCCCCAGGCGCAGCCTTTCCACCCCGGCCCAGGCGATCATGGCGGCGTTGTCCGTGCACAGGTTGACCGGCGGGACGACGAGGGCCAGGTTCCGGGCCCGGCCCAGGTCCGAAAACCGGCCCCTGAGATATGTATTGGCGGCGACGCCTCCGGCGACGACCAGGGTATCGCCCTGGGGATGAAGGGCGCGGAATTGGTCGATGGCGTGGTCGGTGCGGTCGAGCAGCGCATCGGCGCCCGCGGTTTGGAACGAGGCCGACAGGTCGGCGAGGTCCTTTGGCGACAAGGGGCCGGGAGGAAGTCCTTCGGCGGCGTGGCGCACCGCCGTTTTCAGCCCGGAAAAGGAAAAATGGCATCCATCCCGCCCCTTCATGGGGCGGGGCAGGGAAAACCGGGCCGGGTCTCCGGTCCTGGCCGCGCGCTCCAGGGCCGGGCCGCCGGGATAGCCGAGCCCCAGCATCTTGGCGATTTTGTCATAGGCCTCGCCCAGCGCGTCGTCCAACGTGGTCCCCAGCCGTCGGTAAGCCCCGACCCCTTCGACGACGAGCAATTGGCAATGGCCGCCCGAAATCAACAACAAAAGGTAAGGAAAATCCACCCGGTGGGTCAGCCGGGCGGTCAGGGCGTGCCCTTCCAGGTGATTGACGGCGAGGAAGGCCAGGCCGTGCACGGCGGCGATGGCCTTGGCCGTCATCACGCCCACGATGACGCCGCCGATCAAGCCCGGCCCGCCGGTAACCGCGACGGCGTCCAGGTCCTTGAACCCGGTTCCGGCTTTTTCCATGGCCCTGGCAACGAGGCGGTCGATCTGTTCGAGATGGGCGCGCGCCGCGACCTCGGGCACGATGCCGCCGAAGGGCTCGTGCTCGCTGAGTTGGGAAAGGACCTCGTCCGCCAGGATTTCGCCATCGCCGTCGACCACGGCGGCGGCCGTTTCATCGCAACTGGTCTCGATGCCTAATATTAATATGGGGGATGCTCCCCCGCCCTCGCGGGCTCCCCTTACTGTTTTGGGGGATGCTCCCCCGCCCTCGCGGGCTCCCCCTCGCTCCGTTTCACTTCGCGGGGCCTCAATGGCCCAGTTGGGCTCACGAGCTCCCCCGAAGGACTTGTTTTTCTGGACCTTCGGTGAGGATTTTTTCTCTTCGGTCATTTCACTCTTGCCACATCGGGCTCCGCCCGTAGTCTTAAGGCCAACACTTTTAAAACAATATCATTACGATCCATGAACGACACGCCTCATCTTAGCATCGGCACCCGGGGAAGTCCGCTCGCCCTGGCCCAGGCCCACGACGTTCGCGACCGGCTGGCCGACGCCCATCCGGACCTGGCGAACGTCATAAAGATCGTCGTCATCAAGACCACCGGCGACAAGGTTCTCGACCAGGCCCTGGCCGATATCGGCGGCAAGGGGCTGTTCACCAAGGAAATCGACGAGGCCATGCTGGCCGGGCGCATCGATCTGGCCGTCCATTCCATGAAGGACGTCCCCACATGGCTGCCCGACGGCATCGCCCTGCCGTGTGTCCTGGAGCGCGAAGACCCGCGCGATGTCTTTATCTCGCTGAAGGCCCACAGCCTGGACGCCCTGCCGGGGGGCAGCGTCGTCGGCACGGCGTCGCTCCGCCGCCAAGCGCAAATACTGCACCGGCGGCCGGACCTGAAGGTGGCCGTTTTTCGCGGCAACGTGCAAACCCGCCTGAAAAAACTACGGGCGGGCGACGTCGACGCCACCTTGCTGGCCCTGGCCGGTCTCAACCGGCTCGGCATGGCCCATGTGGCGACCTCGGTGATCGGGACCGATGATCTTCTTCCCGCCGTGGCCCAGGGGGCCGTCGGCGTGACCTGCCGTGACGGCGATGCGCGCTGCCGCGATCTCTTGAAAGCGATCCACCACGAACCGACCATGGTCAGGGTCGGGGCCGAACGGGCTTTTCTTCAGGTGCTCGACGGATCGTGCCGGACCCCCATCGCCGCCCTGGCCGAGTTCGCCGCCGACGGAACCCTTTTTTTCCGGGGCCTGATCGCCAAGCCCGACGGCAGCGAAGTGTTTGAAACGGAACGTTCCGCGCCCCCCGAGGCGGCCCTGGCCATGGGCCGGGACGCGGCCGAGGAACTTCAAAGCCGGGCCGGCCCGGCTTTTCTAGACGGCTAACCGGTATGCGTGTCATGATTACCCGGCCCCGGCTCGAAGCGGCGTCCCTCGCCGATACCCTTGAGGCCCTGGCCGTGGAGACGCTGATCGAGCCCTTGCTCCATATAGACTTCATGGACGGCCCGGCCCCGGACCTGAACGGCGTTCAAGCCCTGCTGGTGACCAGCGCCAACGGCGCGCGCGCCTTTGATGCTTCTATGGGGGAAGCTCCCACGCCCGCGACTGCGGGCCGCCGGTCGTCCGGCGTGAGCCAAGGGGCCGCCAAAGCCAAGGGGCCGAACGGCCCCGCCCGGCGACTGAGGGGGATTAAACCCTCATTCCCCCGCCCGGCGCTTGAGGGGCGACAAACACTAATAAACGACTATAAAAAAATACCCGTTTACACGGTCGGCGACGCCTCGGCCCGGGCGGCGCGGGAGTCGGGCTTTACTTCGGTAACGAGCGCATCGGGCGACGTGGAAAGCCTGGCCGGGCTGGTCGGCGAACGGTTGAGGCCCGAAGACGGGGCCTTGCTGCATGTCGCCGCGGCCAAGGTCGCGGGCGATCTGGCCGGGTTGCTCGAGGAAAAAGGGTTTGAATACCGCCGCGAGATTCTGTATCGGGCGCAGAAGGCCGAAGCCTTTTCCGACGCCGCCCTTAGGGCTCTTTCTGGGGGCGGTCTCGACGGTGTTTTGTTTTTTTCTCCCCGAACGGCCAAGACCTTTGTTAATTTGGCGAGGACGGCGGGATTGGAAGGGGCGGTGGAGAGGCTGGACGCCTATTGCCTGAGCGATGCGGTCGCCAATGAAGCCGGCGTCCTGGCTTGGCGCAGGCTCCGCGTCGCCGCCCGGCCCGAGCAAAGCGCCCTGTTGGATCTTTTAAAATGAAACCGAGGATTGCCGAGGATATGACGGAAAACGCCCAAAAGCCCCAGTCCACGCCCCCCCCGGAGGCCACGAAGCGAGAAGACCCGCCGGCGAAAAAATCGGGCGGCGGCCTGGGGATGGCTCCCTGGATCTTGATCGCCCTCGGCGTCGCCGCCGCCGCGGCCTACGCCTCGAAGCCTTACTGGATGCCCAAAGCCGCCTCTTATTTGCAGGCCGAGGAACCCCGGAAGAAAACTCCCGCCCCCGATCCCCAGATCGAAAAGGCTCTCAGCGGCCTGGAATCCGGGCTGGGCCGTTTCGACAAGGACTTAAAGGCCCTGGCCGAAAGGATGGACGCGCTGGATAAGGCGCTCGAAAAAACCAAGGCCGAAATCGCCGCCCTGGCCCAGGCCTCTTCCGCCGCTTCCCTGGACGCGGCGCAAACCGAAAGCCGGAATATCGAAGGCCTGAAGGAAAGCCTGGGCGAACGCATGGATGAGGCCGGCGGAGTCCTGGCGGGCCTTCAACAGCGCCTCGATCGGTTGGAACGCGCCGAGCGGCGGACGAGCGCATCGCCCCCCATCGCCCCCGCGGTGGTGCTCGCCGTCGGCCAATTGCGCGACGCCGTGGCCCGGTCCGGGCCGTTTTCCCAGGAACTGGACGTCTTGAAAGCCCTCGTCGGCGCGGAGTCCGAAATGATGGCCGCGGTCGCCGCGCTCGAGCCTTACGCGGGCGAAGGCGTCGCCACGCTTGTTTCGTTACGGGATCGTTTCGGTCCTTTGGCCGGGCGCGTCGTCGGCGCGTCGCGCGCCTTGAAAGGGGACGGCTGGATCGAGCGCACGGCCAACCGCCTGTCCTCGCTGGTTTCCATCCGCAAGACCGGACCGCGCGCCGCCGCCGCGGGAGAAGGGGCCGATGGGGTGGTCGCGCGGGCCGAATCCCTGTTGGCCGGCGGAGACCTGGCCGCCGCCGTCCAGGCCATGGAGGGCCTGAGCGGAGCCTCCGCCGAAGTGGCGGCTTCCTGGATCGGGGACGCCAAGGCGCGCCTTGCGGTGGAACGGGCCGTGAGCGTCCTCGACGCCAGGGCCGTTTTCCTTCTCGCCCCGGCCAAGGAATAAGGCGCCCATGTTCAGGGCCCTTAAATTCCTGGTCGTTCTCGGCGTCCTCGCAACGGGGACGGTCTGGTTCGCCGACAATCCGGGCGCGGTGACCCTCCAATGGCGGGGATACCGCCTGGAAACCTCGGTGGGAATCCTCCTCGGCGCTTTTCTCGCCGTCGCCGTGTCGGCGGCCCTGGTTTACCGGTTCTGGTGCTTCTTGCGCCGTGGGCCGAAGGCCCTCGCCCGCATCCGCCGCTCGAGACGCCGCAGGAAAGGGTATCTCGCCCTGACCCGCGGCATGGTCGCGGTCGCAGCGGGCGACGCCGAAGAAGCCGGGCGTCAGGTCGCCCGCGCCGAGGGTCTTTTGAGCGATCCGCCCCTGACCATGCTGCTTTCGGCCCAGGCCGCCCAGCTGGACGGCGACGATGCGGCGGCGGCGAAGTTCTTCACGGCCATGCTGGAAAAGCCGGAAACCGAATTCCTCGGGCTCCGGGGGTTGCTGACCCAATCGATGAAACTTGGCGATTGGGACCGCGCCCAGGATCTGGCCCGCCGCGCGTACGCCCTGAAACCCAAGAGCGGTTGGGTGGCGTCGAGCTATTTCGATCTTTTGACCCGCGCCGGCCAATGGCTGCCGGCCGACAAGGTTTTATCGGAATCGATCAAGAACAAGCTGGTGACGGGCGAGGAAAGCCGTCGCCGGAAGGCGGTTCTGGCTTTTCAGGAGGGCCTGGACGCCGAACGCCTTGGCCAAGGCGCGCGGGCCCTGAAACTCATCAGGAAGGCCAACGACCTCGATCCGGCGTTTATTCCCGCCGCCGTGCGCCTGTCGGCCCTTCTGGTCGAGGCGGGCAAGGTCCGCAAGGCGGCGTCCAAGATCGAGGACTCCTGGAGCCGATGCCCGCACCCGGATTTTCCGGCCGTTTATTGGCTGGCCAAGCGCGCCGTCGAGCCCATGGCGAAGGTTCGCGCCGCCGAGCGTCTCGCCAAATTCAATCCCGATCATCCCGAAAGCCACATCGCCGTCGCCAGGGCGGCGCTTGACGGACTGTTGTGGGGCGAGGCCCGCAAACACCTGGAAGGACTGGTCGGAGAGACCACGACCATGCGGGTGTATCGCATGTTGGCCGAACTCGAGGAATCCGAACACCAAGACCTGGCCCGGGCCAGGGAATGGCTGATGCGCGCGTCCAGCGCCGATCCGGACCCGGCCTGGGTTTGCGAAAGCTGCGGCGACACGGTGACCGAATGGCGGGCGCTCTGCGCTAATTGCGCGGGCTTCGGCGGGTACCGGTGGAAAACGCCGCCCCATGCGCAGCGCCTGGAGTCCCCGCCCGAGGCGGCGCTGCCCGCCCACGGGGAATGAACCGGAAACGTATCGAAAGGCCCGTCCTTCGTCGGGACGGGGCCCGGGGCCCGGCCGCCATAGGGGCGTTGACGGGTCCGGTCCGGCGAAGTAAGTAAAGGTGATATGCCGCCGCCGCAGTAGCTCAGTCGGTAGAGCGACGCATTCGTAATGCGTAGGTCGGGGGTTCGAATCCCTCCTGCGGCACCATTATTCCTAAGGACCGCCTGTATCGTTGCCCTTCCGTCCCTTTCTGGCCGAAGGGACCGGAGGGGCTCCGCCTTCCCATAAAAGTCCGTTTAAAGAGCGGAACGATACCGTTTCGCATCCCCCACGGCCACCCAGGGAATCCAATAAAATATTCCGCGCCGCAAGCGCAATCAAAGCGAAACCGGAAAGACTGAAGGACCCTTATTTGGCGACTTCGGTTTTTTCCATGGCGTTTGGCCCGGGGCATTATTTTTAAAAAACGCCCGGGGCGAACCGAACCGGGTCCGAACGGGATGGGAAGGGGTGCGGCGGTTTGAGAAAAAAATCGTATCAGTTCACCAATAAATTCGCGCCGAAGAGACAAAATCCGCGAACATTTGCGCCGAAAAAATGAAAAAATGTACTTCCATGGCAGTCAATGATCGGGAAAAAGCTCGTTTCATCAAGGGCCGTCATAAAAATTACCCAATAAAAACATCATGTTGTAACATTGTTGGCCGATAATCGGCCAAGACGGCGACAGGGGCCTCTTGAAAGAAAATTCCCCCATCATACGTAGTTAACAAAGGACACGGCCTGTCCCGGCTGGGATTTCGGGCCCGTTCTTGGGGTGTCGCATCGCTGTCGGGACAAGAAAAACGACAAATGTAGTTGACGCCGTTTAAAATCGCCGTAGTTTAGTCTTAACGTAGATGTAGTTTATCATGGTCTTAAACATACTAATTATGGGGTTGTTTCGGCTGTTTGCCCTTAATCTCCGCTTGCGGGCAGGGGCCGCGTCCATGCCATGACGGGACGCCATAAGAAACATTCTTACACGATTTCATGTTCCAGCGCCTTTCGCGACGAGGTCGCCGATCTGGCCCGGCGCCGGGGCGTCAACGTCGCCGACCTGGCCCGGTCCGTCGTTCTCATGGTGCCGCCGGAAAACATCGCCGCCTTTCCCGATCCGGGCGAACCCGTAAAGGGCGACCGGGAAACGGTCATCCTCAAATCCGGAAACGCCAAGGGCAAGCCCTGGCGGCGCAAGCCGCGCCTGCAGGTGCGGATGGCCCCGGGCCAGGAAGTTTCCATGATTCGCCGCGCCCTAGGCCTCGCCCTATCCATGGACAGGGGCGATATCGGGGTTATCTTAAACGGCGTGAAATCCGTTTCTCCGCCGCCGCCCGAGGAAGGGGCGGAACGCGGCGTCGCCGAGGAAAAAAAGCAGCGCGCCCTCATCAGCGAGATCAGGGACGAGATGGAGCGCCTCAGGACCATCGTTTCCGTGCTTTCCTTCGAGCCCTTGGCGAACGGTATCCAGGACCGCGACGACGCCCTTCACGTGCTCGGCTTTCCGCCCGGCTGCCAGCCCGACGAAAGGGATCTCAGGTCGCGCTTCAGGATGCTCGCCACGATCCATCATCCCGACAGCAACTACGGCAGCCACCAGCGCATGAGCCAACTCAACGCCGCCGTCGAATACCTGCGCCGGGGAGCGGCTTAAGGTCCTGACCCTAACCTGGGAACGTGAAAAGGGAACCAAGGCCGAGCAGCGAGGCGATGCCGATGATCGAGAGGCCGATGGCGAGGCCCGCCGCCCGCCGGCTTTTGTCGGTCGGGGGTCTTGGCGGGGGGCTTCTTCGCGCCCCCCCGGCCGGAGAATTGAAAAACGCCTTGCGCACCAAAGCGCCTCCCGGGCCGGGCGTCTCGAGGCTGAGGATGACTTCCTGGACCCCCCGGTCCCGGAGCAACCGTTTGGCGTCCCGGGCGAACCGTTCGGCCTGGCCGAGATCGGCGCGGCGATGGAGGTACCAAACGCCTCGCCTTTTCACTTCCACCAGGAGTCTCGCATGCCTCATGACGGCGCCCGTTTCCGTTAATAGGCCCCGATCCTAACGGGTCTCTGTAAATAAATGGTTATCCGGGGCCGGTTTTAAAGATGAAAAAACCGCCCGGCAGCGGATGCCGCCGGGCGGTTGTCTTTAGGCCTGTTTTCGCGCCGCGGTTAACGGCGGTCGCCGAAAAGCGTCAGCAGCATGATGAACAGGTTGATGAAGTCCAGATACAGCCTCAACGCGCCCATGACCGCTTTCTTGGTATGGGTGTCGGCGCTGTCGGATTCCAGATAGATGGACTTGATCGCCTGGGTGTCGTAAGCGGTGAGGCCGACGAAGACCAGCACCCCGACCACCGAGATGACGAACTGCATGGCCGAGCTTTGGAGGAAGATGTTGACCAGGCTGGCGATGACGATGCCGATCAGCCCCATGAACAGGAACGAGCCCCAGGCGCTGAGGTCCCTCTTGGTGGTGTAGCCGTACAGGCTCATGCCGGCGAAGACGCTCGACGTGATGAAGAAGACCCGGGCGATGCTGGTGCCCGTATAGGCGATGAAAATGGAAGCCAGCGACAGCCCCATCAAGCCCGCATAGGCCCAAAACAGGGTCTGGGCCGTGGACGCCTGCATCTTGTTGATCCGGGCGCTGAGGAAAAAGACCAGTCCCAGCGGGGCCAGGGCGACAACCCAGAACAGGCCGGTGCCGAAGATCAGCTGCATGGCCGCTTGCGAGGTCGAAATCCCGTAGGCCACCGCGCCCGTAAGGGCCAGGCCGGAGGCCATGTAGTTGTAAACGCGGAGCATGTATTGGCGCAGCCCGGCATCGATGTCGGCGGCTTGGGCCCGCGCCCCGCTGCCCGTTCGCAATGTAAACCTGTCGTTAGGTCCGGAAACCATCGTCTACCTCGTCATGTCTGTTAAAACCTGTTGGTAATATGGGGTAGATGGTGCGTGAAAAGCAAGAGCCGATGGTTTATTTCGGTTAAGGTGGTTTTTGATTGGACTTTGAAGGGGGGAGTCTCCATGCGACGGCTTTTTGTTGGGATCGGATTGCCCCAGGCGATCAGGGAG
>VAPH01011506.1_pt1 | contig 14678 bp, 14 predicted proteins | sample 3393861 | NCBI WGS metagenome assembly VAPH01 (sample SAMN08290439, study PRJNA428436) | hydrothermal vent metagenome | isolation source: Deep-sea hydrothermal vent chimney | place: Atlantic Ocean: South-mid Altantic Ridge | reverse complement strand
GTTATTGGCCGCTGCCTGAAAGAAGATGGCATTGGCATGGTGCACTCTATTGGTCGTAACCGACCGGCTTTAATGCACCCATGGATAGAAAAACGAATTTTCCCGGGCGCTTATCCGCCAGCGTTAAGGGAAATGATGACAATTTTTGAGTCCAATGAGTTATCAGTACTGGATGTGGAAAACCTCAGGCTCCATTACTCGCGGACACTGGAACATTGGCTGGAACGTTACGAACAAAACGTGTCTATAGCGGAAGAAATGTTTGACGAAAATTTTGTTCGGGCCTGGCGACTTTACCTGGTGGGTTCAATCTCAGCCTTTAATATTGGTGAGTTGCAGTTGTACCAAATTTTGTTTTCTCGTTCCCAAAATAATAAAATCCCGCAAACACGGGATCATGTATATCGCGAGACCTAAAAATAGTTAGCAAAACGAGAGGTCTGATCAGGATCTGGAGTTAGTGTAAAAACTCGTTGGATATTCAATGGAGATTAGGCGGTGCTTAAATACTGGCGCAAATATTTCGAGTTTTTACACTGATCTCAAACAACTCAAACATACGTATATTAGTTATAATGTTTGATACTGGATCGCCTGCGATTCGAGCGTTGAATCACCACACCCCTGACCCGGTATGCGCCTGAAATTGTTACATCGGGATAATCCTTGTGCAGGGCCCGGAGAATTTTTTGTTCGCCGTCAAAAACAAACTGTCTCAACGTCGTATCGTTATCATAATCAATAACCACGTAAGCGCCATCCGTTGCCGATGTGCCCGGATCAACAATTATAATATTGCCCTCTTCAAATTCAGGCTCCATGCTGTTTCCCAGTACCCGTAAGGCATAAGGTTCTGCCGTTGAACAACCGCCGCCAATATCGCTCATTTACTCATCTCATCATGCATTGAAGTACTGGAATATAGTTTTCTTTACAGTAAATGTCATGACTAAAATAGTACGGGAATAGTATGGGAATACGCTTGAAGATACATTGAGGAAATTCCAGGCAGACTGATCATTACTTATTTTTGCTGGCAACAGGCAAACTCTTGCGACTCGCCAGCCAATCGATCAGTGACTGCCACTGCCATTTTTCCTTGATTCCCTCTGCTTCTTCCAGCTCAAACAGCCCGACGCCCTTCGCATCCGCCGACTGGTAAGCAATACTGTCAGACAAGGTCGCAATTAACGGAATTTTAAACATTTGTAAAAACTCTTCCATGGTTTGTTCATTTTGACTGACCTGGGTCTTGAATGGAATCATCAAGCTATTGAGGAGCTTCTGGACAGAACCCATCATGTCTGAGTTTTGACGGACTCGATTCGCTACCAGTGCCACCCGTGTTTGCTTGCGCGAAACCCTGCCCACGACCAGCAAGTCATGAACAAATCGAGCCGCGGCCCGCAGATCTGTTGGTGAGGGCTGAACCGGTACCAGGATCGAGTGGGCGCGTCGGACAAGATTGGCCAGTGACTGACCAAAACTACCGGCCGCCGTATCCATAATTAAATAATCCGGCTTGCCGGGGATACGCAAGCGCCCATCCTTAAGTTCGATGCCCAGTATTCGTGGATATTGATCGCCCCGGACAGATAACCAGCCAAGACTGGATTGCTGTGGGTCCAGGTCTGCCAATACCACGGACTTACCTAACCAGGCATAATAACTGGCCAGGTTGGTCGCCAGCATGGACTTGCCACTGCCGCCCTTGGCATTAAGAATCATGATTCTGCGCATACCCGCTCCCCTCTATATTCCTGATTGAACTTTATTTTTGTTTGTCAGGGTAACATTACACTGTTTTTGAACAGTCTGGCCAATATATTGAGGGTTGAGGATAGAGGGTCGAGCAAGAAAATTGAATCACGCCCGGCTCCTGTTGCCTAGCTACTAGGTACTAGCACCTGGGGCAGTCGTGCGGTTAGCCAAACCAATTTTGGCCTGCACAAAGGCCACCTTCACGCGCTCCAGGTTAAGCATGGTGGGCAAAATATGGCGACGCTCATAAAGCTTAAAGGCCTCGGCACACGCCGCGTGCTCAAGCCGTTCCCGGGTATCGAGGCTCAAATTATTCTGGCTCAGTAAATTGGCCGCATGCCAATGATGGTAATCCTTGACCAGCACTCGTTCAGCCTCATTTTGCCAACAGAGTTCTGATACCAGTAATTCGGGAAAACAATCGGCCGTTAACAACCTGCCCTGCTCCCCGGCCTTTAATTTCAGTCCGGCCTGGCCTTTACCATTGCCCTCGTGGTCACGCTGAAACCACTGGGCCCGGGTCATGCTGCCGGCCGCTACGCTAATATAGCGGCGCAAGATTTCACCATGATCCATGGGTATCGCGCTGTTTTTTTCACCCGACATTAATTTTTGAAAACCCGGTGAGCTAAAATCCCGGTCCCCTGATAAAAAAGCGGACCAATTGACGGATTCAATTGCTGGCACCCGCTTTCTGGGTAAGGCACTGGTCACAATTGCCAATGGCAAACCCGCGCGGGCATCAAGCAACCATAATTCCAGTGTGTCTGCCATGGGTAATGGCAAGGGCGGGCTATTATTCATAGCAGCGATGAGTGGTGCAGTGAAATTGTTTTCGGTAAGTGTGGACTGTCCGTCCTGACGCCAGATGGCCTGGGTGATATAACGCGCCTCCGGGTGCTGCACTTGTACCCGCCAGGTGATGCCGTCGGCACTGATGGCACGAAATCCTTCGCACTCGACAACCTGGGCAGTGCCCTGGTAGGGCCCAAACCGACGGATACTAAAATATTTTACTTCAGGATCAGACAGTTAACTTCTCCGCTCAATAAATATTTATTACTACAGTAAATACAGTTAAGACTATTTTAGAGGCAGGGGCCAGTAAAAAAGAAAGTATCGAGGGTCGAGCAAGAAAATTGAAACACGCCCAGCTCCTGTTGCCTAGCCACGAGGTATTAGGTACTAGGTACTTGATCGGCGTGAGCGGGCTGGATATAAGGGATGGGTGAGGGTTTATCGTTATTGAAGGTAACAATTTCCCAGGCATCGGCCTGGGAAAGCAATGCCCTGAGCAACTGGTTGTTCAGGGAGTGGCCAGATTTATAACCACTAAAAGAACCAATCAGGCTGTGGCCAAGTAAATAGAGGTCACCAATGGCGTCAAGGATTTTATGTTTTACAAATTCATCTTCGTAGCGCAGGCCATCTTCGTTCAGTATGCGGTAATCATCCATTACCACCGCATTATCAAAACTGCCGCCGAGGGCCAGGTTTCTCTCATGCAAGGCCTCAATATCGCGCATAAACCCAAATGTGCGGGCGCGACTGACTTGTTTAACAAATGAGGTAGATGAAAAATCCAGTGACGATTCACTATGATGGTCTTTGAAAAGTGGATGTTCGAAATCAATTTTGAATGAAACCTTGAATCCCTTGTAAGGGTCAAATCTCGCCCATTTATCGCCGTCTTCGACCACGACAGATTTTTTGATCTGGATAAAACGCTTGGCAGCATCCTGTTCATGGATACCGGCAGACTGAATCAGGAACACGAAAGGCGCGGCACTGCCGTCCATAATGGGTACTTCCGGTGCGCTGACATCAATATAGGCATTATCAATGCCCATGCCTGCCATGGCCGAAAGCAAATGTTCAACAGTGGAGATACGAACATCACCCTTGATCAGGGTAGTAGATAAACTGGTATCACCGACACAGCGGGGCGTCGCACGTATTTCTACCGGCTCTTCCAGGTCTACCCGGCGAAAAATTATCCCGGAATCTACAGGGGCAGGCCTCAGGGTCAGGTAAACTTTTTCACCTGTATGCAAGCCAACACCCGTCGCGGTAATGACATTCTTGAGTGTTCTTTGTTTATAGTTTGAAAATACAGCCATACTTTTTGTCTTTGCTATCCTGAGCCCAGGGTACTGGCGCCCCGGGTAACATTCCCTGTTTTTTGCCTTGTTATCTGAGCCAGTGATCTGATTGTGAACTGTGAACCAGGTCATCAAGACAACCCCATGACCTAGTTTCAAACATCCACTACTTATATAGCAAATGGTTCAAACTTTACCAAGATCAGGTTATTAATCCCTATTCTCGAACTTGTAGCCAACCCCACCAGAGGTCGCCCGGAGGCTGACTAGCCAGCGGCATTGCTGGCGCATTATAACCCAGTTTTAGGCTTTAACCCAGTTTTAGGCTTTTTGCGGGCACGGGGATGGGCCTTGTCGTAAACCTTGGCCAGGTGCTGAAAATCCAGATGGGTGTAAATCTGGGTCGTTGATATATCGGCATGGCCCAGCAGCTCCTGAACAGCACGTAAATCGCCGCTGGATTCAAGTAAATGGCTGGCAAATGAGTGCCGCAACATGTGCGGAAACACGGTGACATCGATACCATGCAACCGGGACCAGCGTTTGAGGCGCAGCTGTACTGCCCGTGATCCAAGTGCCAGACCCCCCTGGCCGACAAAAACTGCTTGCTCATTTTCGGCTGCTAATGTCGTTCTAACCTGAAGCCATTCCTTAATAGCGACATTTGCCCTACTTCCAATAGGGATATAGCGTGTTTTCTGGCCCTTGCCAATCACCCGGGCCTGACCGTTGGCCAAATCAAGCTGGTCAAGTTTCAGGCCAGTCAGTTCCGACAATCGCAGTCCAGATGAATAAAGCAGCTCAAACATGGCCAGGTCTCTGAGCTGTAAAGGATCGTCACGGTTAATTTTTACATCCAGCAAGCTACCCAGTTGATCAACTGACAGGGTTTTGGGCAAACGTTTGTCTGATTTGGGCGCAACCACGCCGATCGCCGGGTTGGCCTTGATCTGGTTTTCACGCACCAGGTATTTAAAGAATGATCGAGCCGCAGATAAAAAGCGTTGAATCGTTTTGCCCGACAAACCGGTACGATGCATTTTGGCAACACACAATTTCAGTTGTTTGTTTTTAAGTTGTGACCAGTCTGTCAAATCCTGATCAAAACAATACTGTTGCAGACGATTCAGGTCGCGCTGGTAATTGATAACGGTGTGGTTGGATAAACGACGTTCGAAATGTAAATAATCAAGAAAGGATTTAATTGATGCTTGCATGAGCTCCGGTGCACTAACAGGTGCTGACATGGGTTTGTTTCCTCAAAAAATCCAGTCTTGATTTCCTTTACCCGGTATCTTTATATTTTTGAATTTATGTAAATGTAAATTCTATCATGCCCTGAATAAAAGAATGTGCTAACGCCGTACGGCCAGGATATGATTAATTAAATCTGCCAACCGGTTAAGATAAGTGGTACTCATGCCCGGCCGGAATCGTTTTTCATCGGTACTGCCCAGTGCCAGCAGGCCTGTTGTGGTACTGCCGCCGAGAGGTAAAACAACGCTTGATAAAATTTCCTGTGATTGTAATTCATGCTGGTTATACAGGGCCTGGAAACAGCCTTTTTCAGGATCAATAAAGCAGGTTGTAACCGCATCGGTGGAAAATAATTTTTCTATCAAGTCACTTGATTTATCAAATACTAAAACCACCTGGTCAATCTTAAAAATTTCCTTAAGCCCGGTCTTAATACCGGATAACACGTTCTCATGGCTCTCACACTCAAGCAACTTTAAGGTAAAACGATGCAGTCGAATTGCCAGCTGATCATTGTCGCGGGCAATTTCAAGTAACTCCTGCAATTGTTGGTTGAGCTCATGGTTGTCACTGCGCAGGTTTTTCACCTGGCGCTCGACCAGGGAAACCGCTGACCCTCGTTCCACATGGGGCACATGCATTTTGTTTAACAGGCCAGGATTTTGATCAAAAAAGTCGGGGTGATCGGACAGGTACTTGTGGACAATTTCACTTTCAGTCACGGGCTCGCCTTGAGAGGGTGGTGCCGATGACAGTGATGGTTCCAGTTTTCGTTCAGGCAGTTTTATGGTCATATTATTGTCAATCCCGGATTTGTTTTTATGACTGTCGGGTACCTCTATTGATGGAAAATTCCTTCTCCCACAGGGAGAAGGCTAGGATGAGGGGATATTAAATACCAATAAGTTATCCTTATTTGATTCCCTCACCCAATCCTCTCCCGGAGGGAGAGGGTGATAATAGAAGCACGCTTCATTCAAAGTTCGCTCAAATCAATCGAGCCTTCAAAAACCGTGGTTGCCGGCCCGGTTAACCATACCGGATTCCCCTCACCTTCCCAAGTAATTTCTAGATCACCCCCGGTTAAACTGGCGGACACTTTTGCGTCGAGGTCGCCATTTTGTATGCCCGCGATAACAGCCGCACAAGCACCTGAACCACAGGCCTGGGTTTCACCGGATCCGCGCTCAAACACACGAACTGCGATTTGATTACGGGTAATCACTTGCATAAAACCGGCGTTTACCCTTTCTGGAAAATTCGGGTGTTGTTCAATCCTGGGGCCGAGTGTCAGAACCGGTGCCAATTTAATATCATCTACCTGCATCACTCCGTGGGGATTGCCCAGGGAAAGAATATTTAGCTGGATTGTCTGACCATCCAGGTCGAGCGCATAATGAGCCGCTCTTTTGGGTGTAGCATAGGGAATGTGTGCGGGCTCAAAGTTTGGCACGCCCATATTCACCGTGATCAGGCCATTGCCGAGCAACCGGGGAAAAATAATGCCACTATTGGTTTCAACTGCGATTTCATTTTTGTCAGTCAGTCCCTGGTCATGGACAAATCGCATAAAACAACGGGCGCCATTGCCACATTGGGCAACCTCACCACCATCGGCATTGAAAATGCGGTACCGGAAGTCCATATCAGGGTCGGTGGCTTTCTCAACAAGCAGCACCTGGTCACAACCTATGCCAAAATGGCGATTGGCGATTCGTTGTATTTGGTCGGCACCCAGATCGACATCCTGATTAATGCCGTCAAAAATGACAAAATCATTACCCAGGCCATGCATTTTTGTAAAACGAGTCATTTTGAGTCAGATATAATTGAAAATTAATAGCGGCATCCCGGTCTATGAAAACCTGTTTGCACAGATAAAGACCTACTGTAAATGAAAAAGACAATTAACAAAACATTCCATCGCATAAAAAACCACCCTAACCAGTGGGTGCGCAAAGGCATTGCTATTGCCCTGATGATTGGCGGTGTGCTTGGCTTCTTGCCAGTACTTGGTTTCTGGATGCTGCCCCTGGGGCTGGTATTGTTCTTTTCTGACTCGCCCGCCTACTGGCGTTTACGGAAACGTTTTGTGGCCTGGCGAATAAAACGACGTCAGCGCAAAGAGTTGCTAAAAAAGAATTCTGGCCCAAATACTGATTAGGCTTTGGGTAACCGGAAATCTTCCCCAAAACAGGCCACGTATTCCTTGTAAATACATTTATCCATAACGACATCAATGCCTGAAAGCTGGGCCCGGATGGCAGCGTTATCATCGACCACCCCTTCCTGTAACCACAGGGCAGGCAACCACAAATCCATGCAATCATCGACAATTGCATCGACAAATTGCGGATCACGAAATACATCAACCAGGTCAATTTTATCGGGTACTGATCTAAGATCAGGATAAGCCTTTTCACCCAAAACAGACTCAACGGCCATTCGCACCGGGATAATCCTGTAGCCAAACTGTCTTAATTTTTTTGCGACCTGGTAACTGGGACGATCAGGATTAGGAGATAACCCGATAATTGCAATTGTCCGGACCCGGAGCAACAGGTTGTTGATCTGGTCATCAGATGGATTTTTAAATTTTTCTTTTTTCATTCGCGGTATCCGGGTAACCCGTCAAATAATTTAATCAGGTAATAAGCTTTCGCCTCGCATTAAATCATCCATGTTTTCCCGCTTGCGAATTATATGCCAGGCATCGCCAGACACCATGACCTCGGCCGCCCTTGGCCTGGAATTGTAATTAGAGCTCATGACTGAGCCGTAGGCACCCACTGAACACACGGCCAGTAAATCACCTTCCCGGATATCAAGCTCACGCCCACGGCCCAAAAAATCACCGCTCTCGCAAACCGGCCCGACAACATCATAGATTTGGCTATTTCCATATTCATTTTTAATCACTGGCACAATCTCGTGCCAGGCATCATAGAGTGCTGGTCGCATGAGATCATTCATGGCCGTGTCGACAATGGCAAAATTTCTGACCTCGGTTTTTTTCAGATATTCAATCTTCGCAAGCAGGACACCGGCATTTCCAACAATTGACCGGCCCGGCTCAATAATAAACTGCATGTTTTGATAACGTGAACCCATATCCTGAAATCGATCCATCATGGCCAATATGAATTCTTCTGGCCTCGGTGGTTGCTCATCATAATAACTAATACCGAGGCCGCCACCGATATCAATATGTTCCAGGGTCACGCCCTGGTCTTGCAAGTCACCCACCAGCTCAAGTGTCCGGTCGAGCGCCTCCAGGAAAGGCTCAATCTCGGTTAACTGGGAACCAATGTGACAATCGACACCGGTGATTCGGATACCGCCCATTTGGCTGGCACGGGCATAAACGTCACTGGCCTGCTCAATAGCAATACCAAATTTACTCTCTTTCAGTCCTGTCGCTATGTAGGGGTGGGTATTGGCATCCACATCCGGGTTCACGCGCACAGAAACAGGTGCCACGCGGCCCATTGATTCGGCCACCCCATTAAGCTGATCAAGCTCGTTGACCGATTCAATATTAAAACAGTGAATTCCAACTTCCAGTGCCCGGCGCATTTCTGCTTCGGTTTTTGCTACCCCTGAAAAAATTATTTTTTTGGGATCGCCACCGGCCCTGAGTACCCGTTCCAGCTCACCGATAGAAACTATATCAAAACCAGAGCCAAGTTTTGCCAGTAATGCCAGGACAGCAAGGTTGGAGTTGGCCTTCACGGCATAACAAATTAAATGGTTACGACCACCAAAAGCCTCATCATAATCCCGCCAGCGTTGTTCTATTTCGCCACGGGAATAAACAAACACGGGCGATCCGACCGCTTGCGCAATATCCGTCAGGGCAACAGACTCGGCAAATAATTGCCCGTCCTGGTAAGAAAATGATTCCATTGGTATGTAAAATTTAACTTTAAAAAAACTAATTAATCATAATTAAATAATGCTTTTCCAAACGCTATTTTTTCTTGCTCCCGGTAGCGGTCGATTTCTTTTTTTGATCCGGCTCATCAGTTTTTTGTTTCTGTGCCTGGCCTGCCTGCGCCTGCTCACTTTCAGCATCTCGTAAATACAATGGCCCGCGATTACCGCAACCCGGTATAGACAGTACTGCCAGCACTGACAAAATAATGAGGGCCAAAACAGTAAAACGTGCCTTCAAAAAAACGGTGCTTGTATGATCGAACATGCATTATATCCCGTCAAAAATAACCATATTAGACCTGGTAATTTACCCGAATCGTAATTAAACAGGCGAAGCTTACAAGGAAAAGGCCATGAGAGGTAGCCGTCTAGTGACGGACCAGCACGATGTCATGCTGGCTCAATTCCAGGCGCACATCATCCATCTTTAGCAAATCCTGGCAGCTTGTGGCGCCAGGCTTGTCAATGCCCTGGTTGACCCATTTCTTGATCAGGCTGGCAACAGGCGTACAGGGAATAACCAGGCTACTTTGAGAGCGGCTAACAAGATATGCCACGTGGTCAACTTCTTGTCCGGCAATTTCACCTTTCATCATCACGCCAATGGCGTCTTTATCGCTACCAAAATTGCGCAGCCAACCGGCAGCACTTGCCAGTAACGGTGCATAAGCCTCGGGGCGCTTGTCCTGTTTTTTACGCTTACGCCAAGCCAGCCATGCGGTGCCCAGGTTAAACAATGACAACTCAAAACCGGTACTGAATGTCACTGTATTGGCACTATAACGTGAGGGAAATGTCTCCAGCTCTATAGCCTCGTACAAAAAAAGCCGACGCGGGCCAACTGGTTTGGGGAAGTTAATTTTTTCGGATCGGCTCCAGATATGTACATCTTGCCAGCGCCCTTTCTCCTTAATACGTATTTTTTTGCCGATATTTTTTAACAGGTCATAGAGGCTGCTACGGGAACCAACACTTCTGTTGCCCGGTGCATAGGCCACCTGAATTTCCGTGATTCGTTCAAATTCTTTAGTTAAATGATCGGCCAACACTGTTGACAATACGGGACTGGCACCGGCATTGGTTACCAGGCAGACTTTATTTTTTGCCGCTTGCCTGTTTAGTTTTAGAAACCCGGTCGAATATTCCTGGCCCGCACCCATGTCAACATAGTGGACACCTGACTCCATGCAAACCTGGGCGATTGCAACGCCATTTTTTTCAAGATCGCCGCAAACATTAACAACAAAATCAATATTATTCGCGAGCGTAGATTTCAACGAACCTCTGTCGTTTGCATCCAGGGCAATAACATTTTTATTTTGCACATTAGCAGGTGGATTCCTGCCAGCTGATATGCAGTTAATACCAGGATCGGATGAAAGCAGTGTAACCAGGCGGCTGCCACAGCGACCATAACCCCCAAGAACAAGTACGGTTTTCATAAATTAGTTTCTTGTAAGAACTTTTCTTAATGCTTTAAGTTCCAGTTTTAGTTTGTCGCGCTCTACTTTTACAAGGACCAGCTCTTGTGTGACCTCAACAAGTTGTTGCTGCTGTTTTGCCAATCTTACGTCGTACATATTTTCTGATAAATTGTTGGGTTGACTTTTAGCGGCCAGTTTTTGCTCAAGTAACAAAATTTTCTGCTGCTGACTTTCACGCTCACGATCTTGTTGCTGACAACCGGCCAGTAGTATTACTGGTAAAACGATGGAAAATTTCAGGAACTTGATCACTTGCCACCCTATATAGATTCTCGATTGCAACGCTTGTCAGTGTCGGCCCAGTATCAATCTGGTTAATCCTGTAATCAATATAAACCAGATGATTTATTACGGTTCGCAGACAAACGTCTGGCTATCGGTATAATCCACAACTATGCCAGACTCTGACAAAAGACCAAAATTCAATTGTACAGGTTGTGGGAACTGCTGCACAGGCAACCCCGGGACCCACTACATTGAACTAACCACTGGTGAAGCAGAAAAAATACGCCGATTGCTTAATATCAGTCGACCATGGTTTGATCGTCGTTACCTGGTGAGGTTGGACGGACAGGCCCGGGGAATTCGTATTGGTAATGATAAAAAATGTGTTTTCCTGGATAAAATGAAGACTTGCCGAATTTACCAGTCACGCCCGCAACAATGTCGCAGCTATCCTTTTTGGCCTGAAATCCTGTGTTCCCGTTCTGCCTGGCAAAATGAATCCCGGCGTTGTGAAGGTATTGGCCAGGGCAATCTCATCGCCAAAAAATACCGACAAAATTTATAATGAGGCCTTTGCACGGATTGCCTTATATTATGGATTGGCTTTCAAGACGAAGTAATCTAATCAGCGAAAAAGTGGAATTTAAGTACAGGACGTACTTATGTCGCGCAGTCCAGGGATGACCTGAGCAAAGCGAGGAAATGCTGAATGACGCCTGGAGCCGATGGCGAAGGTGCCCATAATGAACCTCGAAGAGGTTCTTTGGGAAATAAAGGGGTTCTACAGTAGGACGGGAGCGACTAACACATCATTTCTCAGCATTTTGAGCTGGTTTTTAACGCAGTATTGGGAGAAGAGACTTTCGTGCACAGGTCTCATAAAGATTTTTTAATATACTTATCCTGATCACCCATCACTTTTTCTGGTGGAAACCGTTGCTCATTAATAGCGATTTTTTCATTGGTGACAGCAAACAGGTCGATATCGAGCTGGTCAGATAATCGCGATAAATATATCAGTATATCCGCCATCTCCAACGCGACTTCTTTTTTCTGCTGTTCAGGTAATGAAGTAGCCTGCTCCGGCGTCAGCCATTGAAAATGCTCGGTCAACTCAGCGGCCTCGACAATCAATGCCATGGCCAGGTTCTTTGGGTTATGAAACTGTTCCCAATCCCTGGCCTGGGCAAATTTGCGCAAGCGATTTTTCAGGTCTTCAAAGTCATCCGTCATGGAAAAACAACAACCGCCTACATTGGTTGCAACATGCGCGCTCGTTTTGGCAATAAACGCATGTCAACAAGGGCCGAGACCAGTGCCGCGACAAAGCTGGCCTTGTCTTCATAAACCATTTTGTAGTACTGCACCTTCATGGTCAGGGCACTACCGAATATAAAGGATCCAAAAGCGATGGCCGAGCCGACCGCCATTGTCGAAAGCCCGGTCACGCCCTGGCCGATGGTGCAACCCATGGCCAATACGCCGCCGATGCCCATGAGCACGGCACCAATCACATGCCGTACAAAATCGGAAAATGATGTAAACCACTCGAATCGAAACTGGCGAGTAACAATAGAATACAGGAACGAACCAAAGATCACGCCCGTAAGAATGGCCACACCAAAAGTGATCAGGGTGAACGTCAGGGGATGAGCCAGATAATAAACCGTCTCGCCCATGGGATTGACAAAGGTCAATGACATTACGCCAACCCCGGGTGGAGGGAACAACATAAAACTTGCCTGGTCCACCGCAGCCTGACCAAGCGGGCCACCTGTTACGTACCAGGCAGCAAGCACTAACAAACCCACGCTGGTGCCACCCAGGACGTTGTCGAAGCGGCTACGGAAATCCCGCGATTTGAATATAAAAGTTAACAAGCCGGCCACGATCAGGCCACCCACGGCCCAGTGAAATACACCGACATCTTTTATGCCCAGTATCCCGGCCAGGATGGCGCTCACTGACTGGTTCTCGATACCGTACTGCGCCAGCTCAATATTCGTGGGACTCATCCAGATATTAAAGCCATAGTAAAAAAAATCGGTCTTGGTCATCAGGTAGGCAAAATAGCCACCGATAAAGAGCACCATCAGCGACTTCAGGTTACCGCTACCGATGCGGATCAGGGTCTTGTTGACGCAGCCGCTGGCCAAGGTCATGCCGATACCAAATATTATGCCGCCGAGGAGATAACGCATCCAGGCGAAGTTAGAAGTACGATAAGGCGGCATGGTTTGACTTAAATCGATAATGCCGAAGCCCTCCATGAGTAAAACGCCGGCCAAGGCCACTGTGAAAGCGAGTACCCAGGCCCACAACCGCCCGGTATCGTTCATATTAACCAAATCAGAAACCGAACCCATGGTGCAGAAGTTGGTTTTGTTAACGATTATCCCCAACACCACCGCAATAACGAAACCCCAAACTATCACCTGTATAATCGGTGTTAACTCCATATCTTGCCTCCTCGACCAGCATTAAACCCGTGTTCATTAAATTATCTTGCTTTCACAACTACTTGCCAAGCTCGTGTATTTTTAAAGCTACATTGTGGACAACAAGGGCAAACCACTCAATCTAGAACCTGTGTGTAGCGTACAGGTCAACTACCGAAATATTGTAGCTACAATTGTCACATACATATAGTTTGCCGGGCAACCAACAGGAATAGCCAGGTCTATTAGCTGCCCATCGTTAATCGTCCTACACTTAACCTATCTGCCGGCATTATCTGCTGGCGTTTAAATTTTTTTAACTCGCTTGCGGGCATTTTTAATCGCTGCAGCTACCTGTTTCGGCGCAGTGCCACCAAGATGGTTCCTGGCAGAGACCGAGCCTTGCAGGCTCAGGACATCAAACACATCTTTCTCAATTATTTCCGAGCCTGATTTAAGTTGCGCCAGTGACATATCTGCCAGGTCGATTTTTTGCTGGATCCCTTCATGGACAAGTTTGCCAACCACTTCGTGGGCATCCCTGAATGGCAGACCTTTGCCCACGAGATAATCTGCCAGGTCAGTGGCGGTACTGAAACCTTTGCCGGCCGCTTCTAACATGACTGCTGCATTCACTTGCAGGCCCGCCATCATACCCGTATACGCATGCAGACAATCCAGCGCCGTATCCAATACATCAAATACCGGCTCTTTATCCTCCTGGTTATCCTTGTTATAAGCCAGTGGTTGCGCCTTCATTAATGTCAGCAATGACATTAAATGGCCGTAGACCCGACCTGTTTTACCACGAACCAGCTCCGGCACATCCGGATTTTTCTTTTGCGGCATAATCGAGGAACCGGTGCAATAAGCATCCGTTATCTCAACAAAGTTAAACTGGGCAGACGACCACAACACCAGTTCTTCCGAGAATCGGGACAAGTGCATCATGAGTGTCGCGGCTGCCGAGACAAATTCGATCACGAAATCCCGGTCAGATACCGCGTCGAGAGAGTTGGCCGCCGGTCTATCGAAACCCAACAACTCGGCAGTGTAATTACGATCAATAGGAAAAGTAGTGCCAGCCAGTGCGGCCGCCCCCAGGGGCAAGACATTAATGCGCTTGCGACAATCCTGGAAACGTTCGTGGTCACGGAACAGCATTTCCACCCAGGCCATCATGTGATGGCCAAAAGTAACCGGTTGCGCTGTTTGCAAGTGGGTAAATCCTGGCATCACCGTTTCAACCTGCTTTTCTGCCAGGTCTATCAGCGTCGAAATTAATCCGTTAATGCCGCTACCCACGGCATCAACCCCGTCTCGCAGGTAAAGTCGCAGGTCGGTGGCAATCTGGTCATTGCGGGAACGGCCGGTATGCAGTTTTTTCCCCACATCCCCAATGAGCTCGATGAGCCTGGCCTCAATATTCATGTGTACATCTTCACGATCTACGCGCCAGTCAAAGGTGTCTTGTT
>VAPH01044407.1_pt1 | contig 14704 bp, 12 predicted proteins | sample 3393861 | NCBI WGS metagenome assembly VAPH01 (sample SAMN08290439, study PRJNA428436) | hydrothermal vent metagenome | isolation source: Deep-sea hydrothermal vent chimney | place: Atlantic Ocean: South-mid Altantic Ridge | reverse complement strand
TGGTGTAGCAGTAAAAATCGTTTCGGTCGGACCTGATAGAAAACAAACAATTTCAAAATAATACTCCTAATTTGACAACATTCAGGAAAGGTAAAGAAATTTGTTATATTACTTTACCTTTTTCTTTAAGTTTATAATTATGTAAATTTGAATCTAAATTATTTTTCTTGAAAATCCGAATAATCATCTTTCTACTTTATATTTTTACCTCATTAATACATGCTCAAGGTAAAAAAATAACCATAATTCATTCAGATAATTCAATTACTGATGAAAATAAATTACCCGGTGCTACCATTTTACTTGGTGGAGTCCATATAAAACATCAAGGCATTACACTTCGCTGTAAAAAGGCTATATTTTACCAAAAGGAAAATTTTATAAAAGCATATGGCAACGTAGTTTTAAATCAAGGTGATACCATTGTACAAACTAGCAGATACACCGAATACAATGGTAATACTCAAAATGCCATATCATGGGGCAATGTAAAAATCAGGGATCCCCAAATGACGCTTAGCACAGATACCTTATACTTTGACAGAATAAAACAACTTGTATATTACAAATACAGTGCTACTATTAAAGACAGTATCAATACACTAACAAGTGATACCGGTAATTATTATTTACAAAACAATAAATTTGAAGCTATTTCTGATGTGGTTTTAACCAATCCGGAATATGTTTTAAATGCAAACCATCTCGATTATTATACAAATAGTGGAAAAGCATACTTATATGGTCCTTCAACAATAACGAGTGATGATAATTTGATTTATAGTGAAAAGGGTTATTACGATACCAAACAAAATATATCTCATTTTACAAAAAATGCCAGAATTGAATACAATGACCGGGAAATAAAAGCAGATAGTCTTTATTATGATAGAAATCTGGGGTTTGCCTCGGCAACCAATAACATACAAATAATTGATACCTTAAATAATAGTCTCATAAAAGGTAATTACGCCGAATTATATGAAAAGTTGGATTCGGCCTTTGTGATTAATCGGGCAGTGGCTATATCCAATACAAATAAAGATTCTATGTTTGTTCACGGTGATACTTTGTTGATTACCGGTAAACCTGAAAAAAGAATTATTAGAGCATATCATCGTGTGAAATTTTTCAAAAGCGATTTAAGTGGTAAATGTGACTCTATATATTCTAGTCAAGCGATTGGGTTAACTAAAATGTTTAAAGACCCTGTTCTGTGGTCTGAAGACAGTCAGATAACTGGCGATGCAATCCAATTAATTTCCAATGTTGAAACTGGTGAATTAGATAGTTTAAAGGTCTTACAAAATGCATTTATCATCAGTAAAGACTCCATAGGTTTTAATCAAATTAAAGGTAGAAATTTGTATGGTAAATTTGAAGAAAATGATTTACGGACAGTTCATATCATAGGTAATGCAGAAGTTATTCAATTTGTAAGAAATGACGACCAATCACTAATCGGAATTAATAAAACCACCTGTAGTGAAATTCATTTCGTTTTAAAAGATGGTGTTATGTTAAATGCAACATTTATTAACCAAGCTGATGGAGAAATGTATCCCCCATCAAAATTACCCAAAAACGTAAGAAAACTTAGAGGATTTAAATGGAGAGAAGAGGAAAAACCCTTAACCAAAGAAGATATTTTTAAAATGGATGAAAACTGATTTTTTTAAATACCAGGCACAGACTTCTGCAAATCCGCTACTTTTAGAAATTGCACGGGCTCAAGGAAGCTACATTTATGATATCCATGAAAATAAATACCTGGATTTTATTGCCGGAATTTCTGCAAATACATTAGGTCATAATCCTCCAAGAGTAATTGAAGCAATTAAAAAACAAGCTGATGATTATTTACACGTTATGGTTTATGGTGAATTTATTCAAAAACCACAAGTTGAATTAGCCAAGTTAATAGTAAAGAATTTACCTCCTAACCTCAATAGTGTTTATTTAACAAATTCTGGTACCGAAGCTACAGAAGGAGCATTAAAGCTTGCAAAGCGTGTTACCGGAAGGTTTGAAATAATATCTGCAAAAAATGCATATCACGGTAATACACAAGGCGCAATGAGTGTTTGTGGTAGAGAAGAACAGAATAGTGCTTTCAGACCATTAATTCCCGGTGTTCGGTTTATCCGGTTTAATAATATTTTTGATTTAAATAAAATAACAAAAAAAACTGCAGCTGTTATTTTAGAAACTATTCAAGGTGGTGCCGGTTTCATCGAACCAATAGATGATTATCTGCAAAAAATAAAAGATCGATGTAACAAAGTTGGCGCCCTTCTAATATTAGATGAAATACAATCAGGAATTGGAAGAACGGGTAAATTCTTTGGTTTTGAAAATTATAATGTAAGTCCGGATATTTTAATTACAGGAAAAGGATTGGGAGGAGGAATGCCAATAGGAGCATTTATATCTTCATTTGAGTATATGGGCTCATTAAAGCAAAATCCAAGATTAGGACATATAACAACCTTTGGTGGTCATCCTTTAATTGCTGCATCTGCCTTAGCAACTTTAAAAGAACTATTCAGTAATACTTTAATAAATGATACATTAGAAAAAGAGAAATTATTCAGAGAATTATTAATTCACCCTTCTATTGTCGAAATTAGAGGTAAAGGTCTTATGCTCGCCATTATATTAAATGAAAGTGAATTGGTAAATCAGGTAATTTTAAAAGCCATTGAAAATGGTTTACTTCTTTTTTGGCTGCTCTTTGAACCTAAAGCAATTAGATTGACTCCACCTTTAACTATATCAAATAAAGAAATTAAAGAGGGTTGCAAAATTATTATCAATTTACTAAATACAATAAATTGTAAAAATGGGTAATAGAACTTCAATAAATTCTTAAAAAAATTGATTTTTAGTTAATTTAATCATAAAATTGATCTATTCATAGATATATTATGTAACATTTATTACTACTTCTGCGTCTTTTATGCAAATGTCTAATCTAAATTATATATTATGAAAAAATTTATTATAGTAGCAGTTGCATTATTCACATTTAATATTGTTGCAGCAGAAAACCCGATTAAACCAAGTGAAGAGTTAAGATCTGATATCGTTCAGTTAATAGGAACTGAAAGCCCATTTGATTTTGAAAAAGATGAATCGACTGTTGAAGTAATATTTACGGTAAATTCGAAAAATGAAATTATAGTGCTTTACGCTGATACTAAAAATCAGGAAATGGAAAATTTTATCAAAAATAAATTAAACTATAAAAAAGTTAATTTTAAGGATCATAAAAATGGAGAATTATTTTTATTACCTGTAAAATTTAAAAAATCTTAAACAGATTTTAATCAATAGTAAGGTGTTTAAATTTAATTTTAAACACCTTTTTTTTACCCTTAATAACGAAATTTAATTGCACTTTTTCTAACATATCAAAGTATTTATTGCGTATTTGTTTATATTGTCAAGTATATCTTAAAAAGACTTTGCATTATTCCTAAAATAGTTAAATATTTCTTAATTGATGAAGTTTTAACTTAAAATAGTGTAACAATTACTTGAAATGTATCGTCCTTTATACATATAAATGTCTAATCTATTTGTCTAATCTAAATTATATATCATGAGAAAATTACAATTATTAATCGCAGTGTTTACATTTTTAGCAATCCAAGTTTCAGCTTCAGAAACAAATCCTATTAAACCCAATGACCAATTAAGAGCTGATATAGTTAATCTCCTAGGACCGGAATGTCCATACGACTACGACAAAGACGAATGTACAGCTCAAGTACTTTTTACTGTAAACTCAAATAAAGAACTTATTATTCTTTCAGTGGAATCTCCAAATAAACGAGCTGAAGGATATTTAAAAAGTAAATTAAATTATAGTAAAGTAAGCTATTCTCCAAGTAAGCAAGGTGAAATATTTTTACTCCCTCTTAGAATGGTGCGTGAATAGAATTATTTGTTTCCATTATATTTCAAAAAAGCTGTCAGAATTGGCAGCTTTTTTATTGATTTAATTTATCTAATAAAGCTCTAACTTTACCACTGTTCCAATCCACCGCTCCTGTTTTTTTAACAACAATTTCTCCATTTTTATTGATTATAAACGTAGTGGGCAATAAGTTGGATTGCATTTCTTCTGGACCTAGTGATTTCTGATAATATATTGGAATCGTATATTTTTTATTTTCTATGAATTTTTCAACTTTATTTTGTTCATCGTTAGCAATAAATAAAAACACTACTTTGTCTTTATAATCATCATACAGTTTTTGAAAACTTGGCATTTCAGCTATGCAAGGTGGGCACCACGTTGCCCAGTAATTAACAAGTACAACTTTGTTTTTAAATGAATTGAAATCTACTGTTTCTCCTGCAGTATTAATTAGAGCCCAATTGTAAGAGTCTATTTTTTTTATATCGCTTTTATCTAATTCTATACTTAATGCTCTTGTTGTTATAAACGATACTCCTTTAATAAGTACCGCTCTAATCGGTAATCCAATTGGGGTAAACAATAAAATAATAAAGCCAAAAAAAAGTATATTGGTCAGGTTTTTTTTTAAGAAATTCATATATATAAATTAATCCGTAAAATTAATTTTTATTTTTTACAATTTCACTTAATTTTTTAGATTGAAGTGATATAGTAACAATAACTGATATCAATACAACAATTGCCATACCAAATAACAAACCACCATCATTTTGTACGTTAATTCCCAAAATAAAAAGATGTGTAAATATGACACCAAGAATAAAACCTAAACCTAATATTGCTCCCAGAAGTGAAGTTTTTCTAAATATTAATAATACAGTAACTACCAATTCCAAAACACCAATAATAATTCTTCCATAAGGTTCTATACCTATTTCCGTGAAAATAAATATACTTCCCGATGCTGCAATAAATTTAAAATAAACAGATTGTAGAAATAGGATAGCAGCCACCAATGAACTAACTCTTTCTATATAAAAATTCAATTTTGAAGACTTCATCTTATTTAATTTAATGTTTGATATTCATCGAAAAAATGAATTTTACTTACAACAAAAAAACTCTCCAGTTTAGGAGAGTTTTTTTGTTGTAATCTTTACTACGAATTTAGCTATTGGTTTTTCTTTTTAATCAAATTTAAAGCACTACCTTCATGAAACCAATTAATCTGGTTTTTATTATATGTGTGATTTAATTTTACCATATCTTTATTACCATCTGCATGTAAAATTTCTAAAGTCAATTGCTTACCGGGTGCAAAATCGTTCAAATCGATAAAGTTAAAAGTATCGTTTTCCTGTATCAGATCATAATCATTTTCATTGGCAAATGTCAAACCTAACATACCTTGTTTTTTTAAATTCGTTTCGTGTATTCTGGCAAATGACTTAACAATTACAGCAGCCACACCTAAATGACGGGGTTCCATAGCAGCATGTTCACGGGATGATCCCTCACCGTAATTAAAATCACCTACAACTATCGAAAAAATACCTGCCTTTTTATATGCCCTTGCTATATCTGGCACACTCCCGTATTCACCTGTTAATTGATTTTTTACACTGTTGGTTTCTTTGTTAAAAGCATTCACTGCACCAATTAGCATATTATTTGAAATATTATCTAAATGACCTCTAAACCTCAACCAAGGTCCAGCCATTGAAATATGGTCAGTTGTACATTTACCAAAAGTTTTTATTAATAATTTAGCATTCTTAACTTCCTTGATAGGTTGAAATGGTGTTAATAATTCTAATCGTTTCGAATCAGGATTAACCACTACTTCAATTTCTGAACCATCTTTAACAGGAGCCACAAAGCCCGGATCATCAATATCAAATCCTTGAGGTGGTAACTCAAATCCGGTAGGTTCATCAAACATTACTTCTTCTCCATTTTTATTCTTTATTTTATCCGTAAGCGGATTAAAATCCAATCTACCTGAAATTGCTACAGCTGCCACCATTTCCGGAGATGCTACAAAAGCGTGCGTATTTGGATTGCCATCGGCTCTTTTTGAAAAATTTCTGTTAAACGAATGAATGATCGTATTTTTTTCTTGTTTTTCAGCTCCTTCTCTAGCCCATTGACCTATACAAGGACCACAGGCATTAGTAAATATTTTTGCCCCTAAGTCTTTAAAAATATCTAATAAACCGTCGCGATCGGCTGTATATCTTACTTGCTCAGAACCCGGGTTAATACCGAATTCGGCTTTTGAAACTATATTTTTATCTACGGCTTGTTTTGCAATAGAAGCTGATCTTGAAAGGTCTTCATAAGAAGAATTTGTACAAGAGCCTATCAAACCCCATTCAACATCCAATGGCCAACCATTCTTAGTCGCTTTAGCATACATTTCACCAACCGGAGTAGCCAGATCAGGAGTAAACGGACCGTTAAGGTGCGGCTTCAATTCATTCAAATTTATTTCAATTACCTGGTCAAAATATTGTTCCGGATTTGCATATACTTCTTCATCACCAGTTAAATAAGAAGCAATTTTATTTGCTTCATCGGCAATTTCCTCCCTACCTGTTGCACGTAAATAACGTTCAATAGAAGCGTCATAACCAAAAGTTGAAGTAGTAGCACCAATTTCGGCGCCCATATTACAAATGGTTCCTTTACCGGTAGCCGATAATGCTATTGCTCCTTCTCCAAAATATTCAACTATTGCTCCGGTTCCACCTTTTACGGTCAATATTCCTGCAACTTTTAATATCACATCTTTCGCTGCTGTCCAACCGCTAAGTTTTCCAGTTAATTTTATTCCAATCAATTTTGGAAATTTTAATTCCCAAGGCATACCTGCCATTACATCAACAGCGTCTGCACCACCTACTCCAATAGCAATCATTCCTAAACCTCCCGCATTTACTGTATGAGAATCAGTACCGATCATCATACCGCCAGGGAATGCATAATTTTCTAAAACAACTTGATGAATTATACCGGCTCCAGGCTTCCAAAAACCAATCCCATATTTATTAGAAACAGATGCCAGGAAATTAAAAACTTCACTACTTGTATTAATCGCTTCTTGTAAATCTTTATCGGCTCCAATTCGTGCCTGAATTAAATGATCAGAGTGCACTGTTGTTGGTACAGCTACCTTTTTCTTACCAGCTTGCATAAATTGCAACAAGGCCATTTGAGCTGTAGCATCTTGTAATGCTATTCTATCGGGAGCAAAATCTACATAATCAATACCTCTTTTAAAAACTTGATTTACTTTACCATCCCAAAGGTGACTGTATAGTATTTTTTCGGATAAGGTTAAAGGTTTTCCTACTATTTTCCTTGCTGAATCAACACGGTTTATCATTCTATTGTAAACTTGTTTAATCATATCTACATCAAATGCCATAATCTATATTTTATTAAGTAAATAAATCTTTGAAACCGCAAAAATACGAAATTTATTAGTAGATTTATACTATATTCATTGGAAATGCATTATGGTTAAATAATTAATAATAAAAGATATATTTATTATTAATATCGTATTTTATTTAGTTTAAAATAAAATAAATTGCGAATATAATAAAAGAAAAGTAAGTCAATAAGCCGGATTCTGTTATCCTTCATGATGAAGAATTCTTATCATTTATCTACGTTGCAAATTACTTTGCAACTTTAGCTGCTTACCCCTTGAAATCGAACGAGTAGTTCTTATCCATCAATCGATGGAACTCCAATATACATAGCATTACACCATATAGAGTTTACCTGATTTCACTACAGCCTAACTGTACTTGCTTTCTGTTGCACTTGTCCTATCCGTCAACTGACGGATGACGGATGTTATCCGCTATACTACTCTATGGTGTCCGGACTTTCCTCCACGCAAAGGCGTGGCGATAAGATGACTTACTTTAATTGCAAAAATACAGTTTAATTGATTGAAAAAAAAATCCCACTCTTGTAAACAAAAGTGGGAAAATTGCTATGAAAAAGAATATTACTATTAAAAGTAATATAAATAAGGTTGTAAAAATACATAATTTACAACAAAATACCACTTTATTTATTAATTATTTTTTTTAAATTAATTTAACTCTTCGATTTTTTTAATAAAAAAACCCACTCTAAAAAAAGAGTGGGAAAATTGCTATGAAAAAGAAAAAGTTACTGAATTTAAAAATTCAGTAAAACAAATATAATAAAAATTTATTTATTAATTCTTTTTCTTATCAAATATCTTAATTCTAACAAATTGATTCATGCCGTGTTACGAGAACATGTCTCTTACTTTCTCAAAAAATGAGTTTTCAGAATTAGAAGGTTTTGGCTTAAAATTATCATCATTCTTCATCTTTTCAAAGAAGTCTGATTGTTCTTTCGATAGTTTTTTCGGAGTCCAAACATTTAAATGAACAAGCAAATCACCTTTTCCATATCTGTCTAAACTTTCCAATCCTTTTCCGCGTAAGCGTAAAATTTTACCCGATTGAGTTCCATCTTCTATTTTGATTCTCACCTTTCCGGTAAGAGTATCTATTTCTTTATTGGTTCCCAAAACGGCTTCCGAATAACTAATATAAAGATCATAATGCAAATTACTTCCTTCTCTTTTTAGATATTCATGTGGGATTTCCTGAATAACCACTAATATATCGCCCGCTATACCATTACCCGGAGCTTCATTTCCTTTACCGGAAACTTTTAATTGAACACCATCAGTCACTCCTGGTGGGATTTCTATTTCAACTTTTTCTTCTTTTTCAATTAAACCTTGGGCATTAGCTCCTTTTGGTCTATGATCAACTATTTTCCCCAGTCCTTGACAAGACGGGCAAGTAGCCGCAGTTTGTATTCTGCCTAAAATGGTATTGCTTATCCGAGTAACACTGCCCTGACCATTACAAGAGGTACACGTTTTATAAGTTACACCCTCTGCTTTGACCAGACGTTTCACTCTAACTCTTTTTGTTACTCCGTTTAAAATGTCTTTTAATTCAAGTTTTACACGTATTCGAAGATTGCTTCCTTTTACTCTCACCTGATGTGAACCACCGCCAAAGCCTCCAAATCCTCCTCCTCCAAAATGACCACCAAAAATATCACCAAATTGACTGAAGATGTCATCCATATTCATACCACCAAAACCTCCACCAGCTCTACCATTTTCAAAGGCTGCATGTCCGTATTGGTCATAACGGGCTTTTTTATCAGCATTACTTAAAATTTCATAGGCCTCAGCTGCCAATTTAAAACGTTCTTCTGCATCCTTATCACCAGGGTTTTTATCCGGATGATTTTGAACCGCTTTTTTACGATATGCTTTTTTAATTTCACTTGATGTTGCATTTTTACTAACTCCAAGTATTTCGTAATAATCTTGCTTCATGCCTTTATTCTATTTTCATTTTCAGAAACAACCAATTCTTAATTATAAACAATCAATTATAAAATGGAAAATTGATGATCTTTCTAATATTATTTTCTCATGTTTATAAATTAATTACCTATAATAACTTTAGGAAAACGAATTATGGTTTCACCTAACTTATAACCCTTTTCAACCACATCAATAATCTTTCCTTTTAATTTTTTTGAAGAAACCGGTATCTGAGAAATAGCCTCATGCACTTCAGCGTCAAAAATATCACCCTTCTTTAACTCAATTTCTTTTAACCCTTTTTGGTTTAAAACTTTTTTGAATTTATTATATACCAATTGCATTCCTTCCAATAATACTTTATCAGAAGATTTTTCAATTTCAATTAAACCTCTTTCAAAATCATCTAAAATTGGTAACAAAACTGTCATCAATTCTTTGCTTGCTGTACTAAATAATTCTATTCGCTCTTTGGAAGTCCTCTTTTTATAATTTTCGAATTCAGCAAACAAGCGCAGAAAATTATTCTTTTCTTTTTCAAGGTCATTATTAAGTCTATCTATTTCATTTTCAGTCTCTTGTTCTTCCGTCAAATCTTCGGTATTTTCAACTTGTTCATTTTCAATTTCCTGATTCTGAATATCCTTTTCTATTTCTTTATCTTTATATTTTTGATTACTCATTTGTATACCATTTTTATCTTATAACACCTCACTGAGCAAATTACTTGCCAAGTGTTAAATTATGTCACATTGTCACAATCACTATTAAATAAAACTACAATTAAAAAGCACTCTCAATTCTTTCAATTTTGGCACCGATAGATCTCAAGCGTTCATCAATCCGTTCATATCCCCTATCAATCTGATCAATATTATGAATTGTACTTGTTCCGGTTGCGGAAAGTGCTGCGATCAATAAAGAAATTCCAGCTCTAATATCAGGTGAGCTCATTGTTGTGGCTCGTAAGGAAGATTCGTGATTTAAGCCTATAACAGTAGCCCTATGAGGATCGCATAAAATTACTTTTGCACCCATATCAATTAGTTTATCAACAAAGAACAACCGACTTTCAAACATTTTTTGATGAATCAATACACTTCCGTTTGCTTGTGTTGCTACCACCAATACGATACTTAATAAATCAGGTGTAAATCCTGGCCATGGAGCATCTGAAACAGTTAAGATAGAGTCATCTAAATAACCTTGAATTTTGTACGATTCCTGAAATGGTATATGAATATCATCGCCTTTTTTTTCTAAAATTATTCCTAATTTTCTAAAAACACTTGGTATTTGACCTAAATTTTCCCAACTAACATTTTTTATAGTGATCTCTGATCTGGTCATTGCTGCCATTCCAATCCAGCTACCAATTTCAATCATATCAGGTAATACTTCATGCTTACAACCTTTCAAATAATCAACACCTTCTATCATCAATTTATTTGAACCAATACCGTTAATTTTTGCACCCATCCTTACCAACATTTTTGATAGTTGTTGCACATAGGGTTCACAGGCCGCGTTATAAATAGTGGTAGTACCTTTTGCCATTACGGCCGCCATTAAAATATTTGCTGTACCTGTTACCGAGGCTTCATCCAAAAGCATGTAGGTACCTCTTAATTCATCAGCTTCAACGCCATAAAAATATTCTTCTTTATTATATCTGAATTTAGCGCCTAACTTTATAAAGCCTTCAAAATGTGTGTCTAAGCGACGTCTTCCGATTTTATCACCTCCAGGTCTTGGAATATAACCTTTACCAAATCTTGTTAATAATGGCCCAACGATCATGATAGACCCTCTTAGCGAACTACCGTCCTTTTTAAATTCCTGGGATTCAATGTATTTCAAATCAATATCATCAGCCTGGAATGTATAGATATTTTTATCTATTTTTTTAATTTTTACACCTAACTCACCTAATATAAAAATCAATTTATTAACATCTCTGATGTCTGGAATATTACTAATAGTTATTTTTTCAGGAGTCAAAAGAGTTGCGCTAATAACTTGTAAAGCTTCATTTTTTGCTCCTTGCGGAATTATTTCTCCATGCAATTTATGTCCACCTTCTATTTTAAATATTGACATTATTAGTTTTTAAAATATTGAATTATCGTTTTCTATAACTTTTCTTTCCTTGATTTTTTTGTGAACCTTTTTGATAATTCTTTGTTGGTCTTTTGCGTAATAAATTTTTTGAATCAGAAAGTTCTTCTTTATCTGGTGTCAATAATATCTTACCTCCTGAAAGTTCTTTCAAATGTTTAAAAATAACCTCATCGTCAACAGTATCCTTATTCCAATTCAAATAACATTTCTTCATATGATTGGCAATTGTATATACAAGAGCTTCTTTCATTTCACCTTCTTCCCAGGTTAAAGCAGTATCAATCATAATTTGAATATTATTGCCGTAAAATCTATATTTTGACGCAGATTTAGGATAGGCCAACCCTGTTGGTTTTGCCTGTAATACCTCCCTTTCAGGCTTGGGAAAAGCAGAGTCTACTTGTAATTTATAATCGGACATGATATATAATTGATCCCAAAGTTTATGTTGAAAATCCGGAACATCCCGTAAATGTGGTTGTAAGTTTCCCATTACTTTTACAATTGCATTAGCCATTTTATTCCTGTCAACCTCATTTTCAATTGCCAGACAATGATTGACAAGCTTTTGGATATGTCTTCCATATTCTGGAATAATTAAATGCTCCCTTTCCGAATTATATTCTAAATCCATCTACACTTTTATTTAATTTAATTAATATTTCTACTTTTTGCAAATTAACAATTATTTTAGGTTCTAAACCACATAAACGATAATTTTTCTACAATAAATGGTTATCCTATTATCTTCAATTTGGCAAATTGTAATAAAAGTTTTTTTATGCCAACAGACTCAAATTTAATTTCGGCTTTTTTATTATTTCCCGTACCTTCAATATTTAATACTTCACCCCTTCCAAATTTTAAATGTTCAACTATATTTCCTAAAATCAATTTATTGTCAAACAAGTTGGTATTGCCTGTATTTATTGCAGTGATTTTCTTTAAATTTTTTGGAGTAACCAATGTAGAAACTTTCTGAGATTGATGTTTTTGCTTCTTAGAATTATCTCTTACCAACGGTTTTTTATAACGTATTATATTTTTTGGTGTTTCACCAAAAATATTCTGATCAATAAATCTATTGGATTGCACATCGCTTTTTTTAGGCACGATATAGTCCAAATATTTTTTATCAACTTCCTCTAAGAATCTACTAGGCTCACAATCTATCAATTGACCCCAGCGATAGCGAGATTGAGCATAAGAAAGATATACTTGTTTCTCTGCTCTGGTTAAGGCAACATAAAATAATCGTCTTTCTTCTTCAATCTCACTTCTGGTATTCATACTCATTGCTGAGGGAAATAAATTTTCTTCCAATCCTACTATATAAACATAAGGAAATTCCAATCCTTTTGCCAGATGAATTGTCATCAATGAAACCCTTGGTATATCTTCCTTCTCATTGTCAAAATCTGTTGCCAATGCAACATCTTCTAAAAAATAGGAAAGTGAAGCATCTTCACCTTTTTCTTCTTGTTCTTCTATGAAATCTTTAATTCCGTTAAGTAATTCTTGTACATTCTCAACCCTGCTTATAGCTTCGGGAGTACCTTCTTGTTCAATATCTTTAATCAGTCTGGTTTTTTTGATAACAAGATTGGTAATCTCAAAGGCATTCTTTGATCGAGACTCAATCTGAAAACTTTGAATCATATTTATAAATTCTTCTAATTTCCTTTTGGTACCTGCATTGATCTTTATATCAATTTGATACAAGTTTATCAATATTTCAAAAATTGATTTTTTATAATGATTTGCTGCAAGAATTAATTTGTCAATAGTGGTTTGTCCTATTCCTCTTGCCGGATAATTGATCACTCGTTTTAAAGCTTCCTCATCATTTTGATTAACTAATAACCTTAGGTAAGCCAAAGTATCTTTGATCTCTTTGCGTTGATAAAAAGATAAACCACCATAAATACGATATTTAATATCTTTTTTTCTAAGCGCATCTTCAATTGCACGAGATTGCGCATTGGTACGATACAAAACCGTGAAATCATTATTTGATAATTGATTTTGCATTTTATTTTCAAAAATAGAACCCGCAATAAATCTACCCTCATCTCCTTCCGAAAAGGTACGCATTACTTTTACTTTGCTTCCTTCCGGATTAGATGTCCAGATTTCTTTTTCTAATTTAGTTTTATTTTTATCTATAACACTATTTGCCGCTTCAACAATATTTTTAGAAGATCTGTAATTTTGTTCTAATTTAAAAATCTTTACATTGTCGTAATCCTTTTGAAAATTTAAAATGTTTTGAATGTTTGCTCCCCGAAAAGCATAAATACTTTGGCTGTCATCACCCACTACACAAATATTTTGATATCTATCGGCTAGAGCTCTCACAATTAAATACTGTGAATGATTGGTGTCTTGATATTCATCTACCATAATATACCGAAAACGATCTTGATACTTAGCCAAAACTTCCGGAAAACGCGTTAGCAATTCATTGGTTCTCAATAATAAATCATCAAAATCCATTGCTCCGGCCTTAAAACATCTCTCCACATATTCCCGGTATATAGAACCTATTTTTGGTCTTCCTGACATCTTATCTGCTTCCAATAATTCAGGGTTTTGAAAATAAGCCTTTACTGTTATTAAACTATTTTTAAATTGTGAAATTCTTCCAAAAACCTGCTTTGCTTTATACTTTTCTTTTTCAAGCTGAAATTCTTTAATTATAGAGGATATCAATCTTACAGAATCTTGTGTGTCATAAATAGTAAAATTAGAAGGAAATCCTAATTTTTCACTTTCACTTCTTAAGATCCGAGCGAATACACTGTGAAAAGTTCCCATCCACAGGTTTTTAGCTTCACTTTGACCAACAACCTGAGCAATACGGTTTTTCATTTCACGTGCTGCCTTGTTTGTAAATGTTAGGGATAAAATATTAAAAGGATCAATACCATTTTTCATCAAATGCGCAATCCGATAAGTTAAAACTCGCGTTTTACCCGAACCCGCACCTGCTATAACTATCATCGGGCCCTCTTTTTGCAAAACAGCTAGTTTTTGGGCCTCATTTAATTGATCAAGATATGTACTCACAAATAGATTTTATTCTCCAAAAATACAATCCTCTAAAGTACCTCGCAATAAAAGTTGTTGATATTTTTTAATATATTATAACACTAGTGTCCACTTAAAATAAGCTGAGTATCAACTGGTTATAATTATGTTCTTTGAAATTATTGTAGTTTATATTTGTAAATAATTCATTTACAGGAGTT